>Ga0206118_100199_pt1 | contig 53464 bp, 42 predicted proteins | sample 3A20Ametagenome_FD_177999 | JGI IMG/M metagenome (GOLD analysis project Ga0206118, IMG submission 177999) | Enriched microbial communities from leaf-cutter ant dump, University of Wisconsin, Madison, United States - 3A20A | ecosystem: Environmental > Terrestrial > Nest > Insects nest > Nest dump... | reverse complement strand
CTGGTGTTCAACCCCTACACCACCCAGATCGAGCCGCACGACAACGTCGCCGAGATCGGCGACGCCACCCGCCGCGCCAACACCATCCTGATCGACCTGGCCCGCGACATCTGGGGCTATGTCTCGCTGGGCTACTTCAAGCAGAGGCTCAAGGAAGGCGAAGTCGGCTCCTCGACCATGCCGCACAAGGTCAACCCGATCGACTTCGAGAACGCCGAGGGCAACTTCGGCATCGCCAACGCCCTGTTCGAGCACTTCAGCGCCAAGCTGCCGATCAGCCGCTGGCAGCGCGACCTGACCGACTCCACCGTGCTGCGCGCGCTCGGCACCTCCTTCGGCCACACCCAAGTGGCGCTGGACTCGCTGGCCAAGGGCCTGGGCAAGCTGGAGGTGAACCCGCAGCGGCTGGACGCCGACCTCGACGCGTCGTGGGAAGTGCTGGCCGAAGCCGTGCAGACGGTGATGCGCCGCCACGGCCTGCCCAACCCCTACGAGCAGCTCAAGGCGCTGACCCGCGGCCAGGGCATCACCGCCGGGTCGATGCGTGCCTTCGTCGAATCGCTGGAACTGCCGGAAGACGCCAGGCAGCGCCTGCTGGCGATGACGCCGGGCAGCTATACCGGTTTGGCCGCCGAACTGGCCAAGGCCATTTGACTTTCCCGTAGGAGCGCACCTTGGTGCGCGACTTGGCTTTCCCGGCAAAGCCCCATCGCGCACCAAGGTGCGCTCCTACCCCGCAATCCAAGGATTTCCCCATGGCCACCGCCAAGCCCAAAACCTTCCCCATCGAAGTCCAGGCCCGCCCCGGCCTGATGCTGGGCATGCCCGCCGAGCGCTTCCTGCGCGACTACTGGCAGAAGCGCCCGCTGCTGATCCGTGGCGCCTTCACCGGTTTCCAGACCCCGGTACAACCCGAAGACCTCGCCGGGCTGGCCTGCGAGGAAGGCGCGCTGGCGCGCATCGTCAGCCATGACCCGGCAACCGACGCGTGGACGCTGCGCACCGGCCCGTTCAACGAGGAAGACTTCCCCGGCATGCCCGACCACGACTGGACCCTGCTGGTGCAGGACGTGGACAAGTGGGATGCCGACGTGCGCGCGCTGGTGGGCCACTTCGGCTTCCTGCCGCGCTGGCGCATGGACGACGTGATGATCAGCTTCGCCGCCACCGGCGGCGGCGTCGGCGCGCACGTGGACCAGTACGACGTGTTCCTGCTGCAGGCCCACGGCCAGCGCCGCTGGAAGATCGACGCCAGCGAGTCCACCAAGGGCAAGCGCCCGCCGCTGGGCTTCCGCGACGACGTGGAGCTGAAGCTGCTCAAGAGCTTCAAGCCCACCCACGACTGGGTGCTGGAACCGGGCGACATGCTGTACCTGCCGCCGAACGTGCCGCACGACGGCGTCGCGGTGGACCCGTGCCTGACCTTCTCCTTCGGCATGCGCGCCCCGTCCTCGGCCGAGCTGATCAGCGACTGGCTGGACGACCTGGTGGCCGACGCCGACGAGGCGATCCGCTACCAGGACCCGGACCTGAAGCTGCCGGCCGACCCCAACGAGATCGACGCGGCGGCAATGGCGCGTGTGGTCGCCGCGCTCAATGCCCTGCGCATGAACGACCCGGACCGGCTCGGCGACTGGTTCGGCCGCTTCATCACCACCTACCGCGCGGCCGGCGACATCCTGCCCTCGCAGGCGCCTCCCGCGCCGGAAGAAGTGGAAACCGTGCTGGCCGAAGGCGGCCTGCTCGAACGCCACCCGTGGGCGCGGCTGGCCTGGCGTCGCGCCAGCCGTGGCGCATCGCTGTATTGCTCCGGCCGCAACTTCGCGCTGCCGGTCAAGGACGCGCAGACGCTGGCCGCCGCCGAACGACTCGATGACACCGCCTTCGCCAGGCTCTCGGCCAAGGGCCGCGCCGCGGTGCTGGAACTGCTGGCCGGCGGCCACTACCAGTTGCTGGACGCCGAAACGCTGGCGGCGATGCTGGCCGAGCAGGATGCGCTGGACGTCATGGAGGAAGCGTTCGACGAGGATGCCGACGCCCCGGAACTGGAAATCGAGGTCATCGAATACACCGAGGCCGGCGCAGGCGAACCGGCCAGCGCCGCCATCGACACCGTGCAGGTCAGCGAGGAAGGCGTCGAGGTCGTGGTGATCTGCGACGACGGGGACGACCGCGGGTAAGCCGTCGCGATGGACGCCCCCGCCGCCATCCGCATCGAGGCTGCCGACTACGCGCACCGGCACGAACAGCTGCATGCGCTGCGCCGGGCCGTGTTCGTCGACGAGCAGCGGGTCCCGGCAGAACTGGAAGCCGACGCGCTCGACCCGCTCAGCCACCACGTCGTTGCCCTGGACGCGGACGGCCAGGTCGTCGGTACCGGCCGGCTGACGCCGCAGCGGCGCATCGGCCGCATGGCGGTGGCCGCCGGCTGGCGCAACCGCGACGTCGGCGCCGCTCTGCTGCAGGCACTGGTCGCCGAAGCCGGCCGCCGCGGCTGGAACGAGGTGGCGCTGCACGCCCAGCTCGGCGCCCGCAATTTCTACGTCCGCAACGGCTTCCTGCCCGAAGGCGCGGAATTCGAGGAGGCCGGCATCGTCCACCAGACCATGCGCCGGCGGCTGGACGGCCCCATGCGCGTGCAGGACCCGGCCCAGGGCACGGCCGCGGCCACCGCCGTGGCCCACCGTGCCCGGCGCCGGCTGCTGCTGCATTGCCGCGGCGGCGATGCCCCCCTGCTCGGCCAGCCGCCGGTACTGCAGGCCCTGCGCCGCTTCGCCAGCGCCCGCCACGACAAGCAGGCCCTGCTGTTGCTGCACGACGGCGACCTGCAGGCCTTGCCGGCCGCGCTGCTGGCGCTGATGCAGCGCCTGCCCAGCGTGTTCGTGCTGCGCGGGCCGGCCGACCCGGCCGATGCCGCAGCGACCTCGGCGGCCATCCTCAACGACACCGGCGACTGCTACTTTCGTCCAATGGGCGAACGCCCCGACGGCGAGCTGTCGCTGGACTCCCCGGCCCGGGCACTCGCGCACGAAACACGGTTCCAGCGCATGTGGGAGCGTGCGCACGACTGTCCGGGCCTGCGCGCGCTCGGCATCTGAGCGTCATTCCGGCAGGACATGCGGTGGCCGAGCATTAAGACAGTGGACAGGCGTCACTGCCCCTTCCTGTCCACGCGAGCGTATAATTCGGCGGATTCATCACGCCCGTGCGGCACCCGCCCCGCAAGGTACCGCCGGTTCCCTGAGCAATAATCAAGCGAATCCGACTCCCCATCGTGGACAATCTCCTGAAGCAGTTTGCGCAGTCATCGCAACTCGCCGGCGGCAACGCCGCCTATATCGAGGATCTGTACGAGCAGTACCTCGTTTCCCCGGACAGCGTGGACCCCAGGTGGAAGACCTGGTTCGACGGCTTCAAGGGCCGCGAGGCCGGGGATGTCCCGCATTCGGCCGTCATCGCCCACATCGCCGAGGCCGCCCGGAACGCGGTTTCCGGCGCTGCCGCCGTTGGCGGTGGCGATGAACGCGAACGCAACGTCGGCCGCCTGATCACCGCCTACCGCTCGCGCGGCCACCTCGGCGCCCAGCTCGACCCGCTGGGCCTGACCCCGCCGGTCAACCCGCCCGACCTGAGCCTGCCGTTCCACCACCTGTCCGATGCCGACCTCAACGACGAGTTCAGCACCGGCGGCGTCGGTGGCCAGCCGCGGATGAAGCTGCGCGACCTGCTGGCGCGCCTGAAGGCCACCTATACCGGCTCGATCGGCGCCGAGTTCATGTACATCGCCGAAGTTGGCCAGCGCCAGTGGCTGTACCAGCGGCTCGAGAACGCCGGCGGCAACTACAACCTCGACGCCGACACCAAGCGCCGCACGCTGGAGCGCCTGACCGCCGCCGAAGGGCTGGAACGCTACCTGCACACCAAGTACGTCGGCCAGAAGCGCTTCTCGCTGGAAGGCGGCGATTCGCTGATCCCGATGATGGACACCGTGATCCGCGGCGCCGGCGCCGACGGCGTCAAGGACGTGGTGATCGGCATGGCCCACCGCGGCCGCCTGAACGTGCTGGTCAACACCCTGGGCAAGAGCCCGCGCAAGCTGTTCGACGAATTCGAAGGCCGCTTCGAGCACGACGACCGCGCCGTGGCCGGCGACGTGAAGTACCACATGGGCTTCTCCGCCGACGTCGCCACCAACGGCGGCCCGGTGCACCTGGCGCTGGCGTTCAACCCCTCGCACCTGGAGATCGTCGACCCGGTGGTCGCAGGCTCGGTGCGCTCGCGCCAGGAACGCCGCGGCGACACCGCGCGCAAGCAGGTGATGCCGATCCTGATCCACGGCGACGCCGCGTTCGCCGGCCAGGGCGTGGTGATGGAGCTGTTCCAGATGTCGCAGGCGCGCGGTTTCGCCGTCGGCGGCACCGTGCACATCGTCATCAACAACCAGGTCGGCTTCACCACCTCCAACCGCGACGACTCGCGCTCCACCCTGTACTGCACCGACCTGGCCAAGATGGTCGGCGCGCCGGTGCTGCACGTGAACGGCGACGACCCGGAAGCGGTGGTGTTCGCCGCCAGGCTGGCCTACGACTTCCGCCAGCAGTTCCACAAGGACGTCGTCATCGACCTGGTCTGCTACCGCCGCTGGGGCCACAACGAGGCCGACGAGCCGGCGATCACCCAGCCGCTGATGTACCAGGTGATCCGCAAGCACAAGACCACCCGCGAGCTGTACGCGGCCAAGCTCGAGGCCGAGGGCGTGATCCCGGCCGATGGCGGCCGCGCGCTGGTCGATGCCTACCGCGACAAGCTCGATTCGGGCGAGGTCACCACCGAGCTGGCCAAGGTCGAGAAGACCCCGCCGACCAGCAGGCTGTACGTGGACTGGCCGAAGCTGCTGGAAGGCAAGCTGTCCGATCCGGTCGATACCCGCGTCGAGATGGGCAAGCTCAAGCAGCTGGCCACGATGATCAACACCATCCCCGAGGGCGTCGAGCTGCACTCGCGCGTGGCCAAGGTCTACGACGACCGCCGCAAGATGGCCGCCGGCGAGATCCCGGGCGACTGGGGCTTCGCCGAGAACCTGGCCTACGCCACCGTGCTCGACCAGGGCCACAACCTGCGCCTGGTCGGCCAGGACGTCGGCCGCGGCACCTTCACCCACCGCCACGCGATCCTGCACGACCAGAAGACCGACAACTACTACCTGCCGCTGCGGCAGCTGGTGGAATCGCCGGAGCAGGCCACCATCATCGACTCGCTGCTCAGCGAGGAAGCGGTGATGGCCTACGAGTACGGCTTCTCCACCACCGACCCCAACACCCTGTGCATCTGGGAAGGCCAGTTCGGCGACTTCGCCAACGGCGCCCAGGTGGTGATCGACCAGTTCATCGCCTCCGGCGAGGCCAAGTGGGGCCGCATCTCCGGCCTGACCCTGCTGCTGCCGCACGGCTACGAAGGCCAGGGCCCCGAGCACAGCTCGGCGCGCCTGGAGCGCTTCCTGCAGCTGTGCGCGCTGGAGAACATGCTGGTCTGCGTGCCCTCCACCCCGGCGCAGGCCTTCCACATGCTGCGCCGCCAGCTGTGCATGACCACCCGCAAGCCGCTGGTGGTGATGTCGCCCAAGTCGCTGCTGCGCCACAAGCTGGCGGTGTCGTCGCTGGACGAGATGGCCAACGGCGAGTTCCAGCACCTGATCGGCGACGCCTCGGCCGAGGTCAAGAAGACCAGACGCGTGGTGCTGTGCTCGGGCAAGGTCTACTACGACCTGCTGGAAGACCAGACCAAGCGCGGCCAGGACGACGTCGCCATCCTGCGTGTGGAGCAGCTGTACCCGTTCCCGCGCCCGCAGCTGGCCGCCGAGCTGAAGAAGTACGGCAAGGCCACCGACGTGGTGTGGTGCCAGGAAGAGCCGATGAACCAGGGTGCGTGGTACCAGATCCGCCACCACCTGCAGGCCTGCCTGGCCGATGGCCAGGCCCTGCACTACGCCGGCCGTTCGCGCTCGCCCTCGCCCGCCGTCGGCCACATGGCCGACCACGTCCGCGAGCAGCAGCAGCTGGTCGCCGACGCATTGGTCAACCCGTTCAACGACCAGGTCGCTGAATAACCTCCCCCTTTCACGAATAGATACGAACCAGGAAGCCCACGCATGGCCACCGAAGTCAAAGCCCCGGTACTGCCCGAATCCGTCGCCGACGGCACCATCGCCACCTGGCACAAGAAGGTGGGTGAAGCCGTCAAGCGCGACGAGAACCTGCTCGATCTGGAAACCGACAAGGTCGTGCTGGAAGTGCCTTCCCCGGTCGACGGCGTGCTGAAGGAAATCAAGTTCAAGGAAGGCGACACCGTCACCAGCAGCCAGGTCGTGGCGATCATCGAGGAAGGCGCCGTCGCCGCCGCGCCGGCCCCGGCTGCCGCCGAAGCGCCGAAGGCCGCCGCCCCCGCGGCTCCGGCGGCCGCAGCTGCCCCTGCACCGGCCGCCGCCAAATCGCCGGCCGACGCGCTGCCGCCGGGCGCCCGCTTCAGCGCCATCACCGAAGGCGTGAACCCGGCCGACGTCGAAGGTACCGGCCGCCGCGGTGCGGTGACCAAGGAAGACATCGTCAACTTCGCCCGCAACGGCGGCGCCGGCAAGGCCGGCGGCGCGCGTCCGGAAGAGCGCGTGCCGATGACCCGCATCCGCAAGCGCATCGCCGAGCGCCTGATGCAGTCCAAGGATTCCATCGCCATGCTCACCTCGTTCAACGAGGTCAACCTGGCCAAGGTTTCCGCCGCGCGCAAGCAACTGGGCGAGGACTTCCTGAAGACCCACGGCATCAAGCTGGGCTTCATGAGCTTCTTCGTGAAGGCCGCCGCCAACGCGCTGCAGCGCTTCCCGGTGGTCAACGCCTCGGTCGACGGCGACGACATCATCTACCACGGCTATTCGGACATCTCCATCGCCGTGTCCACCGAGAAGGGCCTGGTGACGCCGGTACTGCGCAACGTCGAGCGCATGTCCTTCGCCGACATCGAGAAGGGCATCGCCGAGTACGCCAAGAAGGCGCGCGACGGCAAGCTCGGCCTCGATGACCTGCAGGGCGGCACCTTCACCGTGACCAACGGCGGCACCTTCGGCTCGCTGCTGTCCACCCCGATCGTCAACCCGCCGCAGAGCGCCATCCTCGGCATGCACACCATCAAGGAGCGCCCGATCGCCGAGAACGGCCAGGTCGTGATCGCGCCGATGATGTACCTGGCGCTGTCCTACGACCACCGCATCATCGACGGCAAGGACGCGGTGCAGTTCCTGGTGGACATCAAGAACCAGCTGGAAAACCCGAGCCGCATGCTGTTCGGCCTGTAAAGCTCGAAGCCCCTCTCCCATCGGGGGAGGGGTTGGGGGCGCCAAGCTGCCACATCAGGCGCCACCATGATGAACGAGCCGCCGCGAGCCGCGCTGGCAAACCATCGGCTGTTCACCTGCTTCACTCGCGACGGTTTGCGACTGCGGCACCCCCTCATCCGGCGCTTCGCGCCACCTTCTCCCGCAGGGAGAAGGGAAAGGCATCAAGGAACCTCAAATGGCTGAACAATTCGACGTCGTCGTCATCGGTGCCGGCCCGGCCGGCTACCACGCTGCCATCCGCGCCGCCCAGTTGGGCCTGAAGACCGCCTGCATCGACGCGGCGCTGGGCAAGGACGGCAAGCCGGCCCTCGGCGGCACCTGCCTGCGCGTGGGCTGCATCCCGTCCAAGGCGCTGCTGGATTCCTCGCACCAGTACCACAACATGCAGCACCAGTTCGCGCAGCACGGCATCAGCTTCAAGGACGCCGGCATCGACGTGGGCAAGATGGTCGGCCGCAAGGACGCCATCGTGAAGCAGTTCACCGGCGGCATCGCGCAGCTGTTCAAGGCCAACAAGGTCACCGCCTACTACGGCTTCGCCCAGTTGCAGCCGGGCAACGTGGTCAAGGTCAAGCAGCATGACGACAGCGAGGTCGAGCTGAAGGGCACCAACGTCATCATCGCCGCTGGTTCGGACTCGATCGAACTGCCGTTCGCCAAGTTCGACGGCGACACCATCGTCGACAACGTCGGCGCACTGGATTTCACCGAAGTACCCAAGCGCCTGGCGGTGATCGGCGCCGGCGTGATCGGCCTGGAGCTGGGCAGCGTGTGGAAGCGCCTCGGCGCCGAGGTCACCATCCTCGAAGCGCTGCCGGACTTCCTCGCCGCCGCCGATGCCGAGGTGTCCAAGCTCGCCGCGCGCGAATTCAAGAAGCAGGGCCTGGACATCAAGCTCGGCGCCAAGGTCGGCAAGACCGAAGTGACCGGCAAGGGCAAGAAGAAGGAAGTGGTCATCACCTACACCGATGGTGAAGGCGAAAAGACCCTGACCGTGGACAAGCTGCTGGTGGCCGTGGGCCGCCGTGCCGCCACCCGTGGCCTGCTGGCCGACGGCACCGGCGTGCAGGTCAACGAGCGCGGCCAGATCGTGGTCGATGACCATTGCCACACCGGCGTCGACGGCGTGTGGGCGGTGGGCGACTGCGTGCGCGGCCCGATGCTGGCGCACAAGGGCTTCGAGGAAGGCATCGCGGTGGCCGAACTGATCGCCGGCCTGCCCGGCCACGTCAATTTCGACACCATTCCCTACGTCATCTACACCAGCCCGGAAATCGCCTGGGTCGGCAAGACCGAACAGCAGCTCAAGGCCGAGGGCGTGGCCTACAAGGCCGGCAGCTTCCCGTTCGCCGCCGTGGGCCGCGCGGTGGCGATGGCCGAGCCGACCGGTTTCGTCAAGGTGATCGCCGATGCGGAAACCGACCGCGTGCTCGGCCTGCACCTGATCGGCCCGAATGTCAGCGAGCTGGTGCACGAAGGCGTGCTGACGATGGAATTCAGCGGCAGCGCCGACGATCTGGCCCGCATCTGCCACGCCCACCCCAGCCTGTCCGAAGCCGTGCATGATGCGGCGATGGCGGTGAGCAAGCGCGCCATCCACAAGGCGAACTGAGCGGGGAATGCGGGAACAGGGCACGGGGAATGAAACATCCCGTGCCCTGCCCTCCACGAACGCCGGCAGCGATGCCGGCGTTTTGCTTCCTCCGTTCCTTTCAATCCCCATGCCCCCTTCCCTGTTCCCCGCCTCCATGAAATCCATCTGCGTCTATTGCGGCTCCAATCCCGGCGCCAAGCCCGTCTACGTCGAACGCGCCACCGAACTGGGCAGGCGCATCGCCGCCGAAGGCCTGCGGCTGGTCTATGGCGGCGGCCGCACCGGGCTGATGGGCGCGGTGGCCGATGGCGTACTCGCCGCCGGCGGCGAGGTCACCGGCGTGATCCCGCAGCACCTGGTGGACCTGGAGGTGGCGCACAAGGGCGTGACCACGCTGGAAATCGTCGGCTCGATGCACGAGCGCAAGTCGCGCATGTTCGACCTGTCCGACGCCTTCGTCGCCCTGCCCGGCGGCTTCGGCACCGCCGAGGAAATCTTCGAGATGCTGACCTGGCGTCAGCTCGGCATCGGCAAGAAACCCTGCGCCTTCCTCGACATCGATGGCTTCTACACGAAGCTGATCGGCATGATCGACCACATGGTGGCCGAGCGCTTCCTGCACCCGGAGCAGCGCGACGACCTGTGGCACGGCGAAGACCCCACGCGGATGCTGGAGTGGATGCGGGCGTATTCGCCGGCGCAGGCGGATAAATGGTTCGACGAGAAGAAACGCAACGCATTGCGATAAATCACCGGCGCGTGGCGACGCGGCAAACATGGCTGGCGCCTTGTTGCCTGCATGGCGCGGCGCGGTTCGACGAGAAAAAGCGCAACGCATTGCGGTAAGTCACGGGCGCGTGGCGACGCGGCGAACATGGCCGGCGCCTTGCTGCCTGCATGGCGCGGCGCGGTTCGACGAGAAAATGCGCAGTGCGTTGCGCTGACTCCCTATCCCAGTGGGTGCCGACCGTTGGTCGGCACTGGCAGCCAGCCTGCAATGCCCCCCGGCGCTGCGCTCCCATGCCCGACCAACGGTCGGGCACCACCCGACGGGGGCACGGTAGTGCCGGCCGCCGGCCGGCATCCGCCAGGAAACCAGGTCATGCGAGGTTGCCGGCCAGCGGCCGGCACTACACCATCTTGTGCAGCGTGGCCTCGCGTGGCATCGGGTAGCCCAGCAGGTAGCCCTGGCCGAAGTTGCAGCCCATTTCCAGCAGCACCTGCCGCTGGCGCTCGTTCTCGATGCCTTCGCCGATGGTCTCGATGCCCAGCGTGCGCGCCAGCGACACCACGCCTTCCACCAGTGCCTGCGTGTTCTTGCCGCCCTCGGTGTGCAAGCCGGAGATGAAGCTGCGGTCGATCTTCAGCGTGCTGATCGGGAACCTGTGCAGGTAGGACAGCGCCGAATAGCCGGTGCCGAAGTCGTCCAGTTGCACCACCATGCCGCGCTCGCGTAGCTGGCGCAGGATGCGCAGCGTGCGCGGCGCATCCTCCAGCAGCGCCGTTTCGGTCAGCTCCACCCGCAACCGCGACGGATCCGCGCCGGCCGCGTCCAGCAGCCCGAAAAGGCGCCTGGCGAACTTCGGCACGTGGAAGTGGCGCGGCGAGACATTGACCGAAATGTAGCCCGACGTGGTCGCCGCAAGATCGTGCGCCACCTGTTCGTAGATCAGCCAGTCCACCTGCTCGATCAGGCCGCTCTCCTCGCCCAGCTGCATGAAGTCGCCCGGCAGCAGCAGCCCGCGTCCTTCGTGCTGCCAGCGCAGCAGCGCCTCGTGCCCGACCACCTTGCCGTCCCGCAGCGAGACGATGGGTTGGTAGAACGGCAGGAAATCGCGGTTGCCGATGGCGCGGCGCAGGTCCGCTTCCAGCTCCAGGCTCTGCAGCGACTGCTCGCGCATCACCTCGTCGAACACCACGCAGCGGTCCTGGCCCATGCCCTTGGCGCGGTACATCGCCGCGTCGGCGTCGCGCAGCAGCTCGGCGCCGGATTCGTAATGCGGGTTCCACAGCGAAATGCCGATGCTGCCGGACGGGAACAACTCGCGTCCTTCCACCCACATCGAGCATTCCAGCGCATGCAGCAGGCGCCGCCCCACTTCCATCGCCGCATCCGGGCCGCCCTCGCAGCGCACCAGCATGGCGAACTCGTCGCCGCCCAGCCGCGCCACCACGTCGTTGCCGCGCAGCAGGCCGACCAGCCGCCGCGCCACTTCCACCAGCATCCGGTCGCCGGCGGCGTGGCCGATGCTGTCGTTGACCCACTTGAAGCGGTCCAGGTCGAGGAACAGCAATGCGAATACCGGGCCGATGCCCAGCCGCGCGTGCTCGATGGCCTCCTCCAGCCGCTCCAGCAGGTGCAGGCGGTTGGGCAGCCCGGTCAGCGAATCGTGCATGGCCTGGTGGCTCAGACGCTGCTCGATGCGCATGCGCTCGCCGATCTGCGCCAGCAGCTTCTGGTTGACCTCGCCCAGCTCGTGCGTGCGCTCGGCCACGCGCCGCTCCAGCTCGGCATGCGCCTGCAGCAGCCGGTTCTGGTCGCGCTGCCGCGCCAGGCTGTTGCCGATGTTGTGCGCGACGAAGGCCAGCAGGCGCTGGTCGTCCGGGGTGTACACGACCTGCGGGTTGTAGCTCTGCACCGCGATCACGCCCACCACCTCGCCATCGCTGAACAGCGGCACGCCGAGCCAGGACTGCGACTTGGCGCCGAACTCGTGCAGTTCGCCGCGGGCGAGCAACTGGTCGATCTGCCTGCGCGTGGCCAATAGCGGCTGGCCGATGCGGATGGTGTATTCGGTCAGGCCCCCGCCGAACTTGCGCGGGGGGCGCTCGCGGTTGAATTCGTCCACCGAATAGACGAACTCCAGCCCGTCGCCGGCCTCGTTGATCAATGCGATGTAGAAATTGCCGGCATCGAGCAGGCCGCCGATCACCCGGTGCAGCTCGGCATGGAACTCGGCCTGGCTACCGCAGCTCATGGCCAGTTCGGAGATGTTGAACAGCGCCGCCTGCAATGCCTCGGCGCGCTGCCGCTCGACGATTTCGCCGCGCAGGCTGGCGTTGGCGTGCTCCAGCTCCAGCGTGCGCCGCTGCACGTGCTGCTCCAGCTGCACGTGCGCCTGGCGCCGGTCCATCGCGGTCAGGATGTGGGTGGTGACGAAGTTGAGGACCGCGCGGTCCTCGTCGTCGTACTGCACGCCGGGCTCGTAGCTCTGCACCACGATGGCGCCGCACACGACGTTGTCGCGCCACATCGGCACGCCCAGCCAGTCGGTGCTGTCCGGGCCGCTGGGCACCGAGTGCCGCGGGTCCAGTTCGCGGAGCAGGACCCGCGACGGGCCATGCATCACCCGGCCGCTGCGCATCACCGCGAAGGTCAGGCTGTCCTGCATGTCCTCGTAGTGGATGCGTTGCTCCGGGTCCGGCGCGAAGCTGTCCTGGGTATCGAAGAAGTACAGGAAGCGCAGGCTGCTCTGGGTTTCGTCGCATTCGACGATGTAGCAGTTTTCCGCGTACATCAACGTGGACAGGATGCGATGGAAATTGCCGAGCATTTCCGACATTTCAAGGTCGCTGCCGGCCAGGTCGGCGATCTCGAACAGAGCCTGCTGCAGGCGCTTGGAACGCTCCAGCTGCTCGATCTGCCGCCCCTGCCGCATCGATACCAGCACCGCGGCGACCAGCGCCCGTGCGGTGCTCAGCCATGCCCGGCGCTGCGTTTCCGAGAACGTGGCCGACACCTCGGCCAGCACCACGATGCGGGCGCCGCTCTCGGCGTGGGTCCAGCACTCCCACAGCGGCTGGTGCAGGCCGGCCGGCAGCTTGCCGCCGCCAAGCAGCACGCCGGCGGCCTCGCGCAACCGCGTGTCCTCGGCCGGGCTGGTACGGCAGCCGGTCCCCAGCACGGCATCATCCCAGGCAAGGGCCACCGTGCTGCCGGCAGGCAACAGGCCATGCAGCGGCGTCACCACGTCGTTGACCGACGCATTGGCCTGTGCGGGCATGTTTTCGGCACTGCTTTGGCGCGGTTCGTCTGCCATGCCTTCCGTCTCTATCCGGTTCCGGTACCCGGAACTCCCCCCGCCCGCAGCATAACGCCCCGCGGCGTGACCAAGGTGTCCGGGTCGACATTTCCTGAACCCGCACTCCGGTGCCGGCGATGCCCGGCTAGGCACGGGCGCGGCGAATGCTTAGGCTGCGGCGCGTGGATACCGCCGTGCAGACACCGACCGACGAAACGCTGATGCTGGCCTATGCCGCCGGCGACGGCGAGGCGTTCGCCGAGCTGTACGCGCGCCACCGTGCCCGGCTGTTCCACTACCTGCTCGGGCAGTTGCGCGACCGCGCGCTGGCCGAGGAGCTGTTCCAGGACGTGTGGCAACGCCTGATCCATGCCCGTGCGGGCTGGAAGCCGGAGGCGGCGTTCGCCACCTGGTTGTTCCGCATCGCCCACAACCGCCTCAACGACCACTGGCGCGCCGCCCGCCACCGCCCGGCCGCCCCGGATGATGCCGACGCGCGCACCGCGCGGCTGGCCGATACCCGCACCCCGGAGCTGCTGGCCGACGAACAGGCGCAACGGCTGCAGCTGCATCGCGCGCTGGCCGAGCTGCCGCCGGAGCAACAGGAGGTGGTGATCCTGCGCCTGGAGCAGGAACTGAGCCTGGAGGAGATCGGGCAGATCACCGGCGTCGGCCGGGAAACCGTCAAGTCGCGGCTGCGCTATGCGATGGACAAGCTGCGCGCGAGGTTGAACGAATGAACACCCCCGATCGCCTGAGCCCCGAAGAACGCGCGCTGGCGCGGCTGCTGGGTCGCCCCGCGGCCGCGGCGCCCGATCCGCGCGTCGATGCCGCGATTGCCGAGCTGGCGCGGCAACCGGCCGCACCGGCGCCGACGCGACCCACGGCGCCGGCGCCCTCCGTCACGCCGCATGCGCGGCATCGGCGCCGCCGCGCCGTGGTGCCGGCATTGGCCGTGGCCGCGTCGCTGGTGCTGGTGGTGGGTCTGGCATGGCAACTGCGGCCCACTCCGCCGCCGCTGGACTTGCCCGTGCTCGCCGAGGCGCTTCCGCCGCCGGCAGCCGCACCGCTCCCGGCCGCCGACGTGCCGATGCCGGAAGCGGCCATCGAACCCGTGGCACCCGCCGTCCGCATGGCTGCCCCGGCAGAGGCGCCACCTCCTCGTGCAAGCGCGGCGTCCGATGCCACGACCCGTACCGAGCGCGCACGCAAGGAATCGTCGCGGGCGGTGGAAGCGGCTTCCGCGAGAATCGTGCCACCCTCGCCGCCGGCTCCTCCCGCGCCATTGCCGGCCAGCCCAGCACAGGCCGATATCGTCCTGCCCGCCCCTGCCGGTGCCGCACCGGCACGGCTGGCTGCAACACCGGCGCCGGCAAAACTGGATGCACCCGCCGCCACGGCGGCATCCCCTGACCTGGACGCCGATGCCGCCCTGCCCCCGCGGCGATGGTTGCAACGCATCCGGCAGCGGCACGAGGAAGGCGACGACGAGGGCGCGCGCGCCAGCCTGCGTCGCTTCGTCGAGGTTCATCCGAAGGCCCGCATCCCGCGCGACCTGCGCCCGTTGCTGGAAGATTCGTAGGTACCGGGCATGCCCGGTACGGAGCCTTCCACGGTAATGCTCCATGCGGGGCAAGCCCCGCATCTACGGCAAGCCCCATTCTCCCGACCGGACATGGCAAGGCATCCAATCCGCCGCTGGGCTCTCGCCTAGAATGGCCGGGATGCCCGACACCCTCGCCACGCCCGCCAGCCACCTGCTGGAAGTCAAGCACAGCCGCTTCCTCGCCCACGCCGCCCCCATCGGCAACGCCGCCGATGCACTGGCCTTCGTCGCGTCGGTCTCGGTCGCCGACGCCACCCACAACTGCTGGGCCTACCGCCACGGCGGCGAATACCGATCCAGCGACGACGGTGAACCCGCAGGTACCGCAGGACGGCCGATCCTTGCCGCCATCGACGGCCAGGGCTACGACCGCATCGTCGTGGTCGTCACCCGCTGGTTCGGCGGCATCAAGCTTGGCGCCGGCGGGCTGGTACGCGCCTATGGCGGCGCCGCGGCCGAATGCCTGCGGCTGGCGCCACGGCTGCCGCTGATCGCGATGAAGCGGCTGCACCTGGCCTGCCCGTTCGATGCGCTCGGCAGCGTGCACACGCTGCTGGCCGCGCATGCGGTGGACAAGCTCGGCGAAAGCTTCGACGAACATGGCGCACGCTTGCACGTCGAACTGCCGGCCGAACGCGTCGATGACTTGAAAACCCGCCTGCGCGACGCCACCCGTGACAGGGTGCGGTGGAGCGACGAGTGAACGCCCGGGAGGGGGCTGTCGATTTTCCCCTCCACCGTCCTCCCGGCCATTACCGGCCTGCACTTCCCTCTTCTCCCACGCAGCCACTCCCCCGATGACCGACACGTCCGCCACCGCCCCCACCACCGGCCGCAACAAGGCCAAGCTCGGCACGTTGCGCGCACTGTGGCCGTTCGTGCGCCGGCACATGGGCCTGTTCGTGGCCTGGCTGGCAGCGCTGGCGGTGGCCTCGGCGGCGACGCTGAGCTTCCCGGTCGCATTCCGACGCATGATCGACGACGGCTTCAGCAGCGGCGGCAACATCGACCAGGTATTCCTGCTGGTGTTCGCGGTGGTGGTGGTGCTGGCGCTGGCCAGCGCGGCGCGCTTCTTCTTCGTCTCGCTGCTGGGCGAAAAGGTCGTGGCCGACCTGCGCCGGCAGCTGTATGCGCACCTGGTGGCGCTGGACGCGCAGTTCCACGACCGCAATCGCAGCGGCGAGCTGGTGTCGCGCTTGTCGGCCGACAGCGAGCTGCTGCGCAGCGTGGTCGGCAGCAGCATGTCGGTGGCGCTGCGCAGCACCGTCACCGTGGTCGGCAGCCTGGCGATGCTGTTCGTCACCAGCCCGCGGCTGGCCGCCTTCACCCTGGTCGGCATCCCGCTGGCGGTGCTGCCGATCGTGCTCGGCGCGCGCCGGCTGGAAAAGGCCTCGCGCGCCACCCAGGACCGCGTCGCCGACGCCAACAACCTCGCCAGCGAAACCCTCGGCGCCATCCGCACCGTGCAGGCGCATGCGCGCGAAGGCTACGAGACCGGCCGCTTCACCGCCGCCGTGCACGTGGCGGTGGATACCGCGCGGCGCCGCATCCGCACCCAGTCGCTGGTCACCGCCATCGTCATCACCCTGGTGTTCGGCGCGGTGGTGCTGGTGCTGTGGTCCGGCGCGCACGACGTGATCGGCGGGCGCATCAGCAAGGGCGAGCTCGGCCAGTTCGTGTTCTATGCGCTGATCGGCGGCGGCTCGGTCGGCGCATTGGCCGAAGTCTGGAACGAACTGCAGCGCGCGGCCGGCGGCATGGGCCGCATCGCCGAGCTGCTGCAGGAATCGGCCGGCGTGCGCGCGCCGGCATCGCCACATATGTTGCCCGTACCGCTGCGCGGCGACATCCGCTTCGACGACGTGGTGTTCCACTATCCGCAGCGCCCCACCCAGGCCGCGCTGGAAGGCTTCACCCTGCACGTGCGGCCGGGCGAAACCGTCGCGCTGGTCGGTCCCTCCGGCGCCGGCAAGAGCACCGTGCTGTCGCTGCTGCTGCGTTTCCACGACCCGGACGGCGGCACGATCAGCATCGACGGCGTCGACCTGCGCGACGCCGATCCCACCGCGCTGCGCGAGCAGGTGGCGCTGGTGCCGCAGCAGCCGGCGCTGTTCGCCAGCAGCGCCGCCGACAACATCCGCTACGGCCGGCTCGAAGCCAGCGACGAGCAACTGCATGCCGCCGCCCGCGCCGCCGAGGCCGATGAATTCATCCGTACCCTGCCCGAAGGCTATGCCAGCGAACTGGGCGAACGCGGCGCGCGCCTGTCCGGCGGCCAGCAGCAGCGCATCGCCATCGCCCGCGCACTGCTCAAGGACGCGCCGGTGCTGCTGCTGGACGAAGCCACCAGCGCGCTGGACGCGCAGAGCGAGCGTGCGGTGCAGCAGGCGCTGGAGCGGCTGATGGCCGGGCGCACCACGCTGGTGATCGCGCACCGCCTGGCCACCGTGCTCAAGGCCGACCGCATCGTGGTGATGGACCACGGCCGCATCGTCGCCCAGGGCACGCACGAGCAGCTGCTGCGCGAAGGCGGCCTGTACGCGGAACTGGCGCGGCTGCAGTTCATCGACTGATAACGCCCGGCTAACGCCGCCGGGCGCATGCTCGCCCCGTCACACCGGGTTGCATGCCAAGCAGGAGGTTCGTCATGTCGTTCCGCCAGTTTCCCGCCACCGACACCAACGGCGAAAGCCGCATCATCATCGAGTTCAAGCCCGAGCCCGGCGACACGCCGGATGCCGCCGACAGCGGCCCGCGCTACGAGCTGGACGACGGCCGCCACCTGCGGCGCAACGCCCGCGAGTTCACCACCGCCGACGGCGAATTGACGCTGCGCATCTGAAAGAATCCGTAGGAGCGCACCTTGGTGCGCGAGAGGCTTTCCCGGTGAAGCTTCATCGCGCACCAAGGTGCGCTCCTGCATCGTGTCTGGCGAATAATTCACCAGCCCTCTTGACAGCCTTGTGCCGCAACGGCCGCCGGCATTCATCCACAGGTTTGTGCGCAGTTCATCCACACCGGCTGTGGATGAATACGCGCGCTCAGCGTTCCAGCACCCGGCCGATGCCGCTGCGGTCGATCTCGGTCACCGCCGCTTCGACGATTTCCGCCGCATATTCGTGGTCGAAGCCGATGCGGAAATGCACCTCGCCGGCCGGCGTGCGCGAGGAGTGGATCGAGGCCAGGCTGATGCCGTGGCGCTCGAACACGTGCAGCAGTTCGCGCAACGAGCCGGCGCGGTCCTCCGGCAGGTGCACGCTGATCGCGCGGCGCTCGCTCAGGTCGGCCAGCAGGTAGCCGAGCCGCTCGAAGCTGTAGTTGCCTTCCTGCAGGGTCGCCGCGTCGATCGCCTCGCGGTTGCCGGTCAGGAACTGCCGGCGGAAGGCGGCGCGCGATGCATCGTCGCCGGCGCCCACCAGCGCACGCAGTTGCCGCAGCTGCCGCAGCAGCCGGTCGAGCATCTCCACCGTATGCGGGTTGCCGAACTGGATGTCCTCGTAGATCGCCGGGTTCAGCGACAGGATGCGGGCGATCGCCGCCGCGTCCATTTCGAACGCGGTCGAGCGGTACGGCATCAATGCCTGCAGTTCGCCGAGCAGCGGCGCGTACTCGCGCAGCACGCCGGCCTGCGCCAGATGGGTGGCATGCACCATCGCCTGCACCAGCGCCATCACCCGGTCGTGGTGCTCGGGCGTGGCCGTCACGCAATCGGCTTCCAGCGCGGCGTACAACTGCGCCAGCCACGGCTGCCAGCGCGCATCGGGCCGCGCTTCGCAGACCACCATCACCCGCCCCCGCAGCGTCGGCGCCTTGGGCGGCGCGGTCATCGGGTGCAGGCCGACCACCGATGCCTGCGATTCCAGCATCGCGGCCACCGGCGCGGCCTTGATCGAGGTGACATCCAGCCACAGCCGCCCGCGCTCGCGGCCAGCGGATTGCCGCACGTACTCGCCGATCAATGCGGGCGTGTGCCGGATGGGCGCGGAGAACAACAGCACGTCGGCGCGTTCCAGCAATTCCTCCGGTGTCTGCGAAGCGGCATCGGCCGGGTCGTGGCCAATCACCTCCAGCGCCATGCGCGACTGGAAGAAGCCGCGCAGCCAGCGGCCATAGGCGCCGCCGCTGCCGACGATGCCGATGACCGGCGAGGTGGTCGCAGGCAGGCTCACGCCAACCGCTCGGCGCGGAACCGATAGGGCGTACCCAGCGCGGCCGGCGCCGCGGCCAGCACGTCGAACTCCTCCACGCCCTGTGCCAGCGTCGCTTCCAGCGCGGCATGCACGCCGGCGATGGCGCGGCCCACGGCATCGGCGAACGCATGGCCCTTGAGCAGGAAGGCGACCAGCAGCGACATCAGCACATCGCCGGTGCCAGCCACGTCCACCGGCAGGTGCGGCGAGGTCCAGCGCCAGACTTCATCGCGGCCGATCGCCAGCGTCACCAATTCGCCGGGATCGCCGGACACCGAATGCGCGATCACCCACTGCGGGCCGCGTTCGAGCAGCCTGCGCGAAGCGGCGATGGCGTCATCCTGTTCCAGCGCCGGCATGCCGGTGAGCCGGCCCAGCTCGAAGGCGTTGGGCGTCACCAGCCACGCATGCGGCAACAGCCGCTCGGCGAAGATCGCTTCCAGCCCCGGCTCGACGTAGGGGCCGGTGTGGGTGTCGCCGATCACCGGATCGAGGCAATAGCGCAGGCCCGGGCAGGATGGCAGCGTCGCGTCCAGCCAATCGGCAAACGCCGCGCCGTTGGCGACGCTGCCGAAATAGCCGGAAACCAGTGCCCCGGCGCGCTGCGGCAGGCCGCGCTCGCTGGCGCCCAGCAGCAGATCGGCGAACCAGTCGGCCGGCAGCACGCGCCCGCGCAGGGTGTCGTAGAACGGCGCGTTGCTCAGCAGGGTGGTGGGGATTTCCGCCACCCGCAGGCCCAGCGCGCGCAGCGGCGGCACCGCCGCGCTGTTGCCGGCGTGGCCATAGACCAGTTGCGACTGCACGGAAATCACGTCCACCGGCGACGGCCCCTCGGGCCGCTGCCGACGACCGTGCACGAGGTGGCTGTGGTCGATATCGTTCATCGCCGCATTTTACGCCCGCGGCAACGGCGACCGGCTGCATGGATGCGCGCGCAACCAATGCGAGGACGACGAACTGCAAGAGCACACCTTGGCTTTCCCCTTCTCCCCTCGGGAGAAGGTGCCCGCTCGCGAGGCAGGATGCCGAAGCGGACGGCGTAGCCGGCCCGAAGGGCATGCCGCAGGAGCGGCATGCAAGGGCGGATGAGGGGCGAACGTAGTCCATGATGGTCAACCATCTGGACTACGTTCGCCCCTCACCCCAACCCCTCTCCCGTGGGGAGAGGGGCTCTCAGGACGAGGTCATCCGGTCCCAGAAGCCCTTGACGCCATCGATGAAGGTGGCCGACTTGGGCGAATGCTTGCGCGCTTCCTCGCCGGCGAAGGTGGCCTCGAACTGCTCCAGCAGCTTGCGCTGCTCGGCAGTCAGGTTCACCGGGGTTTCCACCAGGATGCGGCAGTACAGGTCGCCCTCGGTACGGCTGCGCACCGACTTGACGCCCTTGCCGCGCAGGCGGAACAGCTTGCCGGTCTGGGTTTCGGCAGGCACGCGGATTTCCGCCTCGCCGCCGAGCGTGGCCACGCGCACGGTATCGCCCAGCGCCGCCTGCGAGATGCGGATCGGCACCTCGCAATGCAGGTCGTCGCCGTCGCGGGTGAAGATCGGGTGCTCGCGCACGCGCACTTCCACGTACAGGTCGCCCGGCGGCGTGCCCGGCGGGCCGGCCTCGCCTTCGCCCTGCAGGCGGATGCGGTCGCCGCTGTCCACGCCGGCCGGCACCTTGACCGACAGCACCTTGTCCTCTTCGACACGGCCGTTGCCGTGGCAGGTCTTGCACGGCCTGGCGATGATCTGCCCGCGCCCGCCGCAGTTGTGGCAGGCCTGCTGCATGGCGAAGATGCCGCGCTGCATGCGTATCTGGCCGCGGCCGCCGCAGACGTTGCAGGTTTCCACCTTGCCGTCTTCCGAACCACTGCCATTGCAGTCGCCGCACTCGGCCAGGGTCGGGATCTCGATGCGGCGCTCGACGCCGGCCACCGCTTCTTCCAGGTCCAGCTCCATCACGTAGCCGATGTCGGCGCCGCGACGCGGCTGGCGCGCGCCGCCACCGCCGAAGATGTTGCCGAAGATGTCGCCGAAGATGTCGTTCATGTCCGGGCCGCCGGCACCGCCGCCGCCCATGCCGTGCTCGAACGCGGCATGGCCGTGGGCGTCGTACATGCGCCGCTTGTTGCCGTCGGACAGGACTTCGTAGGCTTCCTTGCACTCCTTGAAGGAGGCTTCGGCGGCCGCGTCGCCCGGGTTGCGGTCCGGGTGGAACTTCATCGCGCAGCGGCGGTAGGCCTTCTTCAGCTCATCGTCGCCGGCGTCGCGGGCCACGCCCAGGACTTCGTAGTAATCGCGCTTGCTCATGCTTTACCTCTCCCTCCCCCTCCAGGGAGGGCTGGGGTGCGGGTTGGCTACAAGACAAGGGTCCGGGGCCGCATGGCAACCCCGAACCCTCACCCACCCCCCTCCCGCCGGGAGAGGGGCCATGGACGTCAGGACTTCTTGTCGTCCTTGACCTCGGTGAACTCGGCATCCACCACGTCGTCGTGCGCCGGGCCCGAGGAGGCGCCCGCACCCTGCGCGGCATCGCCCCCCTGCTCGGAGGCCGCCGCGGCCGCGTACAGCGACTGCCCGGCTTCTTCCAGCGCCTTCGAGCGGGCCTCGATCTGCGCCTTGTCGTCGCCCTTCATCGCCGTTTCCAGGTCGGCCAGCGCCGACTCGACCTTGCCGATCACGTCGCCGCCGACCTTGCTGCCGTGCTCGGTGATGGCGGTGCGGGTGGCGTGGATCAGGCCGTCGGCCTGGTTGCGGGCCTGCACCAGTTCCTGGAACTTCTTGTCTTCCTCGCGGTGCGTCTCGGCATCGGCGACCATGCGGTTGATCTCGTCCTCGGACAGGCCCGAGCCGGCCTTGATCTCGACCTTCTGTTCCTTGTTGGTCTTCTTGTCCTTGGCCGACACGTGCAGGATGCCGTTGGCGTCGATGTCGAAGGACACCTCCACCTGCGGCAGGCCGCGCGGCGCCGGCTCGATGCCGGTCAGGTCGAACTTGGCCAGCGACTTGTTGTAGCGGGCCTGTTCGCGCTCGCCCTGCAGCACGTGCACGGTCACCGCCGACTGGTTGTCCTCGGCCGTGGAGAAGGTCTGCGAGGCCTTGGTCGGGATGGTGGTGTTCTTCTCGATGATCTTGGTGAACACGCCGCCCAGGGTCTCGATGCCGAGGCTCAGCGGGGTCACGTCCAGCAGCAGCACGTCCTTGACGTCGCCGGCCAGCACGCCGCCCTGGATCGCCGCGCCCAAGGCCACGGCCTCGTCCGGGTTGACGTCCTTGCGCGGTTCCTTGCCGAAGAACTCGGCCACCGCCGCCTGCACCTTGGGCATGCGGGTCTGGCCGCCGACCAGGATCACCTCGTTGATGTCGCTCGAACGCAGGCCGGCATCGTTCAGCGCGGTGCGGCACGGCTCGATCGACTTCTTGATCAGGTCCTCGACCAGCGCTTCCAGCTTGGCGCGGGTCAGCTTGATGTTCAGGTGCTTCGGGCCGCTGGCGTCGGCGGTGACGTAAGGCAGGTTGACCTCGGTCTGCTGCGCGCTGGACAGCTCGATCTTGGCGCGCTCGGCCGCATCCTTCAGGCGCTGCAGCGCCAGCGGGTCCTTGCGCAGGTCGATGCCCTGGTCCTTGTTGAACTCGTCCACCAGGTACTCGATGACGCGGTTGTCGAAGTCCTCGCCGCCGAGGAAGGTGTCGCCGTTGGTAGCCAGCACCTCGAACTGCTTCTCGCCATCGACGTTGGCGATCTCGATGATCGACACGTCGAAGGTGCCGCCGCCCAGGTCATAGACGACGATCTTGCGGTCCTTGCTGTCGCCCTTGTCCAGGCCGTAGGCCAGCGCCGCGGCGGTCGGCTCGTTGATGATGCGCTTGACGTCCAGCCCGGCGATGCGGCCGGCGTCCTTGGTCGCCTGGCGCTGGCTGTCGTTGAAGTAGGCCGGCACGGTGATGACCGCCTCGGTGACCTTCTCGCCGAGGAAGTCCTCGGCGGTCTTCTTCATCTTCTCCAGCACCTTGGCCGAGATTTCCTGCGGCGCCATCTTCTTGCCGTCGCTGGTCTGCACCCAGGCGTCGCCGTTGTCGTGGGCAAGAATGCCGTACGGCACGTGGGCGATGTCCTTCTGCACTTCGCCGTCGGTGAACTTGCGGCCGATCAGGCGCTTGACCGCATAGAAGGTGTTTTTCGGGTTGGTGACGGCCTGGCGCTTGGCCGAGGCGCCCACCAGCACTTCGCCGTCCTTGGTGTAGGCGACGATGGAGGGCGTGGTGCGGTCGCCTTCCGAGTTTTCGATGACGCGGGCCTTGCCGCCGTCCATGATCGCCACGCACGAGTTGGTGGTGCCGAGGTCGATGCCGATGATCTTTGCCATTGCCGGTTTCCTCTGGAATTCAATCTGGGGGGCGGCCACGCCGCCGATGTGGGTGATGTAAGGACGCCGCGCGGGCTTTCAAGGGAGGACGGCCGGGCATTGCCCCGGGAATCGCCTTCCCCGCCCCGCCGTCAGTCGTACTTCGCCACCACCACCAGCGCCGGCCGCAGCAGGCGCTCGTTGAGCAGGTAGCCCTTCTGGAACACCGTCACCACCGTGCCCGGGGCCACGCCCGCCGGGGCATCGACCTGGCTGATGGCCTGGTGGTGCTCAGGGTTGAACGGCTGGCTGGTCGGGTCCAGCAGGGTCAGGCCGTTGTCGCCCGCCACTTTCAGCAGTTGCTTGTAGGTCAGCTCCAGCCCTTCGCGCAGCGGGCTGGGTTCGTTGCCGGCCGCGGCCAGCCCCGCATCGAGGCTGTCGAACACCGGCAGCAGGTCGCCCAGCAGTTTTTCGTTGGCGAACCTGCGGGCCTGCTCGACGTCGCGCACCAGCCGCTTGCGCTGGTTTTCCAGGTCGGCGCGCTCGCGCAGCGATTCGCCCTTGAGCTGCTCGATCTCGGCCTGCAGGGCCTGGACCTGCGCCTCGTGCTGTCCGGCGACATCTTCGGCACCGGGCAGGGTCTCGAATTCGGGGTGGTCTTGGTTCATTTCCTGTTCCCTGGCGGTCGTTCTGCCGCCCACCCGGCCTCGTATGTGGGCGCTGCCGCCGCTTTCAAGGCCGGCGCAGCCGGTGAGACGGGCACCGGCCACCCTGCGCCGCATTGACCTGCCGCATGCGCATGCTAGTTTTGCGCGGCCCCATTCCCTGCCCGCCATGCTCAGACATCTTTCGATCAAGGATTTTGCCGTCGTCCGCGCCACCGAACTGGAATTCGGCCCGGGCATGACCGTGGTTTCCGGCGAAACCGGCGCCGGCAAGTCGCTGATGGTCGACGCGCTGGGCTATCTGTCCGGGCTGCGCGCCGACAGCGGCGTGGTCCGCCACGGCGCCGGCCGCGCCGAGTTGTCGGCCGAGTTCGACCTGGCCGACGACGCCCCGGCGCGGCAATGGCTGCGCGACAACGAGCTGGACGACGACGCGCAATGCCAGCTGCGCCGGGTGATCCGCGCCGATGGCGGCTCGCGCGCCTTCATCAACGGCCGCCCGGTGCCGGTGTCGCAGCTGTCGGAACTGGCCGCGTTCCTGGTCGAGATCCACGGCCAGCACGAGCAGCAGGCACTGCTCTCGCGCCCCAGCCAGCTGGCCCTGCTCGACGCCTATGCCCGCAACGATGCCGAACGCGCCGCCGTGCGCGCCGCCGCCGGCCGCTGGCAGGCGCTGCTGGACGAACGCGAGGCGCTGTCGCAGCAGGGCGACGTCTCCGACCGCCTCGGCTTCCTCGCCCATCAGTTCGGCGAGCTGCAGCGCGAGGAACTGGAACCGGCGGCGGTGGCGGCGCTGGCCGCCAGCCACCGCCGGCAGGCGCATTCGGCTGCATTGATCGAGGCCTGCCAGTTGGCCGGCAGCACCCTCAACGGCGACGACGGCCCCTCGCTGCTCGGCCTGCTGCAGCAGGTGCGGCATGAGCTGTCGCGGGTCAGCCAGCACGACGCACGGCTGGGCGAGATCGACGCCATGCTCGACGCCGCCGGCATCCAGCTGCACGAAGCCCTGGCGCAACTGGACCGCGTGCAGGACGACCTGGACAGCGACCCGGACGCCTTCGAGGACATCGAGCGCCGCCTCGGCCGCCTGCACGACCTGGCCCGCAAGCACCGCGTGCCGATGGAGGAGCTGGCCGCCACCCGCGACCGCCTCGACGCCGAAATGGAACAGCTGCGCGGCGCCGACGAACGCCTGTCGCGGCTGGCCGGCGAGATCGACGCCGCCGCCGCGCACTGGCAGGCGCAGGCGGCGCTGCTCAGCGCCAGCCGCGGCGCGGCGGCCAAGGCGCTGTCGGCCACCACCACCGCGCTGATCGGCGAACTTGGCATGGGCGGCGGCCAGTTCCTGATCGAACTGGAGCCCCAGGCCCAGCCGCGGCCGGACCCCAACGGCGCCGAGCGTGCCGAGTTCCTCGTCGCCGCCAACGCCGGCCAGCCGCCCCGCGCCCTGCGCAAGGTCGCCTCCGGCGGCGAGCTGTCGCGCATCTCGCTGGCCATCGAGGTCGCCGCACTCGGGCTGGACGCGGTGCCGACGATGGTGTTCGACGAAGTGGATTCCGGCATCGGCGGCGCGGTGGCCGACATCGTCGGCGGCAAGCTGCGCGCGCTCGGCGAGCGCCGGCAGGTGCTGTGCGTGACCCACCTGCCGCAGGTCGCGGCCAAGGGCCACGCCCATTACCGGGTCAGCAAGGCGCCGGTGGAAGGCATGACCCAGAGCGCGGTGGAACTGCTCGACGGCAAGGGCCGCGAGGAGGAGCTGGCGCGCATGCTCGGCGGCGCCGAGGTCAGCAAGGAGGCGCGGGCGGCCGCGCGCAAGCTGCTGGCCGAAGCCTGAGCACACCGGCGGCTGCCTGATCGTAGATGCGGGGCTTGCCCCGCATGACGCTTCACCGTGAAAGCCCCGTGCGGGGCAAGCCCCGCACCTACGAGATTTTTTGCGAATGGCCGTTGTGATGCCGGCCCCGAAAACGACGACACCGGCGCAAGGCCGGTGTCGCTTCGATACACGCTCCGACGGCACTGCCGCCGGACAGGCTCACCGCCGCTTCTTGCGCACGTAAAGCACCAGCGAGTGCTCTTCGAGCTCGTAGCCGTGGTCGGTGGCGATCTTCTTCTGCAGCTCCTCGATCTCGCGGCTCTCGAACTCGATGATCTTGCCGGTGTCCACGTCGACCATGTGGTCGTGGTGGCCGCCGCGGTCCAGTTCGTAGACCGCCTGCCCGCCTTCGAAATTGTGCTTGAGCACCAGCCCGGCCGCTTCGAACTGGGTCAGCACGCGGTAGACCGTGGCCAAGCCGATCTCGTCGCCGCAATCGAGCAGCTGGCGGTAGATGTCCTCGGCGGTGAGGTGGTGGTGCGGGGTGTTCTGCTCGAGCAGCGCCAGGATGCGCATCCGCGGATGCGTCACCTTCAGGCCGACTTTGCGCAGGTCATTGGATTCCATGGCCATCGTGTTCATTGGCGGTTTAACGCCAGTTGCCTCCGGTCGGATCGCGCTGGGTGCCGGGGAGTGTATCATCGCCGGGATTTCCCCAATCGCCTGTCCCTAATGCGCAAGCTCCTGTTGATCGCCGTCGTCGCCCTGTCCACCACCGCCTGCGGCATCATCTACAAGCAGCCCATCTACCAGGGCAACCTGATCCACGCCGAAGCCGTGGCGCAGCTGCAGGTGGGCCAGAGCAAGCAACAGGTCAATGCGCTGCTGGGCACGCCGTCCATCCCCGACCCGTTCCATGCCCAGCGCTGGGACTACACCTCCAGCCAGCGGACCAACCGCCTGGGCACGACCGAAATGAAGAACTTCACCGTGTTCTTCGAGAACGACCGGGTCACGCGCTGGGAAGGCGACTACTTCCCCAACCAGGACGCGGAGCTGGCCAAGAAGAGCGTGCGCCAGTTCGGCCGCAACCTCGCCAAGGACAAGAAGAAGGGCCGCTGAGCCCGCACCGCACGGGCTTGAGGCCTCAATCGCCGCCGCGCGCCCGCCGGCGGCGATTTTCCTTGGGGTCGGCCAGCAACGGGCGCAGCAGCTCCACCCGGTCGCCCTCGCGCAATGCCTGCGTGGGCCGCGCCAGCACGCCATGCACGGCGGTGGCGACGGTTTCGCCGGCAACATCCAGTGCCGCCATTTCCACCGCTTCGGCGACGCTGCAGCCTTCGGGCAATTCCAGCTCGCGCCGCAGGTAGCGGTCCGGCCAGGCCAGCACCACCTCCACGCGCACGGCTCAGCCCCCCTGCTCGGCCACGCGCACGAAATCATTGACCATGCGGTCGGCCAGCCCCTGGAAGCCCAGCGCCAGCGCCGGCCCGAGCAGGCGCGAGGCCGGCTCGAATTCCAGCTCCAAGCTGACCTTGCAGGCGGCATCGGACAACGGCAGGAACTGCCAGCGGCCATGCAGGCGCTTGAACGGGCCGTCCTTCAACTGCATGTCGATGCTGGACGGGCGCTGCAATACGTTCTCGGTCATGAACCAGGTGCGGAACGAACCCAACCCCAAGTCCAGCCGCGCCACCAGCCGCTCCGGTCCCTCTTCCAGGATTTCCGCCTTGTCGCACCAGCGAAAACGCCGCGGGTAGGCGGCAACGTCATTGACCAGGTCGAACATGCGCGCGGCCGGTTGTTCGACCAGGGCACTGCGGCGGATGGTAGGCATGCGGTTGCTGCTGGATGTCCTGAACGCCTCCGAATCGGAGACAATAAGCGAATGAGCAAGAAACCCGGCAAGGATAAAGCAAAGAAGGCGGTGGCCGACAAAACCATCGCGTTGAACAAGCGCGCGCGCCACGAATACCACCTGGAAGACCGGGTCGAGGCCGGGCTGGTGCTGCAGGGCTGGGAGGTCAAGGCCATCCGCGCCGGGCGCGGCAACATGACCGACGCCTACGCCTACGTGAAGGATGGCGAGATCTACCTGATCGGCGCGCAGATCACCCCGCTGATCCAGGCCTCCACCCACACCGTTCCCGAAGATCGCCGCCAGCGCAAACTGCTGCTGCACCGGCGCGAGATCGACAAGCTGATCGGCCGTGTCGAGCGCGACGGCTACACCCTGGTGCCCACCGCGATGTACTGGAGCAGGAACCGCATCAAGCTGGAAATCGCGCTGGCCAAGGGCAAGCAGGCCCACGACAAGCGCGACGCCGCCAAGGACCGCGACTGGGCCCGCGAGAAGCAGCGCGCCCTGCGTGCGCACAACCGCGACGCGTGACTCGGGAAAGCCCTGCATGGGGCAGCACCGCGCACCCGTAGATGCGGGGCTTGCCCCGCATGGGGCTTCAATGGGAAAGCCCCCGCATGGGGCAAGCCCCATGCCTACGCGCTCAATCGACAAACTCCAAAAAAACAGCGGCGCGGTGGCCTGTGCCACCGCGCCGCTTCCATATGGCGATACCACCCCCGAGGGGGCAGGCCGCGGGCGCATCAACTTCGCCCTAAAGCCGAACGACATGCTGCCGTTATTGGTATCAGCAGCGGTGCTATGGCTCCTACACCCGCCCCACTGCACCCAGTACCGGTCAGGCGAACTGCCGGTTCCAACGCCAAATCAGGAATCCGAATCATGGCACAAGTCATCAACACCAACATCATGTCGCTCAACGCTCAGCGCAACCTGAACACGAGCGGCACCAGCCTGGCCACCACCATCCAGCGCCTTTCCTCGGGCATGCGCATCAACAGCGCCAAGGACGACGCCGCCGGCCTGGCCATCTCCGAGCGCTTCAGCACCCAGATCCGCGGCCTGGACGTTGCCACCCGCAACGCCAACGACGGCATCTCGCTGGCGCAGACCGCCGAAGGCGCGATGGTCGAGATCGGCAACAACCTGCAGCGCATCCGCGAACTGGCGGTGCAGTCGTCCAACGCCACCAACTCGCAGAGCGACCGTGACGCGCTGAACGCCGAAGTCAACCAGCTGCTGTCGGAAATCGACCGCGTCTCCAACCAGACCAGCTTCAACGGCACCAAGCTGCTGAACGGCGACTTCACCGGCGCCCTGTTCCAGGTCGGCGCCGACGCCGGCCAGACCATCGGCATCAACAGCATCGTCGACTCGCGCATTTCGGAACTGGGCAAGGCCGGCTTTGCCGACGCCGTGTCCGGCGCAGGCGTCACCGGCGCGTCCACCGCTTCGGGCACCATCAGCGGCATCACCGTCAACATCAGCGCCGGTGGCCAGGCCAAGGCGATCAAGCTGAACGACGTCAAGGTCGGCGACAACGACAGCGTCGAAGACATCCAGAAGAAGGTCGTCCAGGCGTTCAACGACAAGCTGGACCAGACCGGCCTGCATGCCGAACTCGACGGCAGCAACATCAAGCTGACCTCGCTCAAGGCCGGCCAGGACTTCACCAGCGTCACCGGCGCCTCCGTCACTGGCACCGACGCGACGGTGGACTTCTCGTCGTTCGCTGCCGCCACTGCCGCCGCCGGCACCGATCAGGTGCACCTGGAGAACCTGGACATCTCCAGCTTCCAGGGAGCCCAGCGCGCGCTGGAAATCGTCGACAAGGCCCTGACCTCGGTGAACAGCTCGCGCGCCGACATGGGTGCGATCCAGAACCGCTTCAGCTCCACCATCGCCAACCTGGCCACCACCTCGGAAAACCTGTCGGCCTCGCGCAGCCGCATCCGCGACACCGACTACGCCAAGGAAACGGCCGAACTGACCCGCACGCAGATCCTGCAGCAGGCCGGTACCGCCATGCTGGCCCAGGCCAACAGCGCCACCCAGAACGTGCTCAGCCTGCTGGGCTGATCCCGGGCTGCACCGCAACAAGAAGGGCCCTGCCGCAAGGCAGGGCCTTTTGCATTATGGCCGCGTAGATGCGGGGCTTGCCCCGCATGGAGCTTTACCGGGAAGGCCCCGTGCCGGGCAAGCCTGGCACCTGCGCAAGGACACCGCTCTTGTCGGGGCTACGCCCCCGTCGCACGCAATATCGGGACACGAACGTCGGGGACGTAGCCCCGACCTACTCCCCTCGTCATGGCCTGGATGCGGCACCTGCCGGCGAACCCGGGGATGGCACGGAACATGCATCCAAACCGGGGATCACGCGCAACGCGCTAAAGTCGCCGCGACGCCTGCCGATATCCGGAGGTGTCCCTACAGGCATCTCCTTGCCACCGAAGGAATCCACATGGCCACCTCCCTTGCTGCCGTCGGCTCCGGCCTGGACATCCCCACCCTGGTCTCGCAACTGGTGGCCAACGAGCGCAAGCCGGTGGCCGACCGCATCAACACCCAGGGCACGGCCGCCACCACCCAGCTTTCGGCGTTCGGCAGCATCAAGAGCTCGCTGAGCAGCCTGCAGTCCTCGCTGGCGGCATTGATCAAGAGCGCCGACGCGCCTGCCTACAAGACCACGGTGCCCGATGGCAGCGGCTTCAACGCCACCGTGGTGACCGATGCCAGCACCGGCAAGACCCAGGCCAACGCCGGCACCTACAACGTCGAGGTGCTGAGCCTGGCGCAATCGCAAAAGCTCAGCTCGGGTGCCTTCGCCGCCGATGCCGCGGTGGGCGACGGGACATTGAAAATCGCCTGGGGCGACGAAACCCTCGACGTCGAGATAAAACCCGACAGCAAGCTCTCCGACATCGCCGCGGCCATCAACAAGGCCGCCGGCGGCAAGGGGGTCAACGCCACCATCATCACCGCCGACGACGGCCAGCACCTGGTGCTCAACGCGGTCGATGCCGGCACCGAAGGCACCCTGACCCTCTCGGCCAGCGGCGGCAACAGCGGCCTGTCCGCGTTGACCTGGGACGGCAGCGGCGGCGGCCTGAGCCAGATCGTGGAGGCCACCAATGCGCGCGTGCGGGTGGACGGGTTCGAGCGCGAGTCCAGCAGCAACAGCATCAGCGACCTGATCCCCGGCATCACCCTGAACCTGACCGAGGCCGCGGAAGGCACCACCAAGACCCTGACCGTCAGCCAGGACAACAGCCCGCTCAAGATCAACCTGCAGGCCTTCGTCAGCGCCTACAACGCCTCGGTCAACCTGCTCAAGTCGTCCAGCGCCTACGACGCGACCAACGACAAGGCTTCCGCGCTGACCGGCGATTCGCTGGTGCGCGGCCTGCAACAGCAGTTGCGCAGCCAATTGAGCGCCAACGTCGTCGACATGAAGGCGCTGGGCCTGGCCATCGGCACCGACGGCACGCTGACGCTGAACGCCAGCACCTTCGACAAGGCGATGGCCGACAACCCGGCCGCCGCGTCCGCGCTGCTGGGCAAGGACGGCAAGCTGTCCTCCTCGCTGTCCAGCGTGCTCAAGAGCAACCTGGACAGCACCGGCACCCTGACCCAACGCACCGATTCCCTCAACAAGCAGATCAAGAAGCTGGAGAAGGACCTAGACGACCTGGATGCGCGCATGGAGAAGGTCTCGGCGCGCTACACCGCGCAGTTCACCGCAATGGACACGTTGGTGGCGCAGATGCAGAGCACCAGCAATTACCTGACCCAGCAGTTGAGCGCGCTGCAGCAGGCGAAGAGCTGACCGGCGGCTCAAGTAGGCGCTCCCCGCGGCCGATATACGTAACAGCCCCCCATCATCCCGGCCGCCCATGCCCCGTGGCGCCGGACAGGTTCCAGGAGACCTCCCCCAATGTACGGTTCCAGCCGCAACCACGCAGAGCAGTATCGCAAGGTCGGGATCTCGACCCGGGTTGTGGATGCCGACCCGCACAAGCTGGTGGCCATGCTGTTCGAGGGCGCCAACGAGCGCATGCGCCGCGCCGAGGCCTTCCTCGCCCAGGGCAACCAGGCCATGAAGGGCAAGGTGATCGGCGAGGCATGCGCCATCATCGGCCACCTCAACGGTTCGCTCGACCATGAAGCCGGCGGCGAGATCGCCAGCAACCTGTCGGCCCTGTACGACTTCGTCATCCAGCGCCTGACCGAGGCCAACCTGAACAACGACGCCGAGGCACTGCGGGAATCGCTGGCGGTGATGAGCGAAATCGAATCGGCCTGGAACGCCATCCCCGGCGAACAGCGCCACATGCCGGTGGCGGCCGGTGCCTGAGGAGAAGACACGCATGGATCACGACGCCACCCTGCAGGCCCTGCACGCCGACCTCGACGCCCTGCGCACCGCCGTGGAGCAGGAGGACCATGCCGAGGCCGCGCTGATCGCGGTCAGGCACGACCGCCACCTGCGCGAATTCATCGAGACCTGTGGCACCCAGGCCGCCGCCAACGGCCTGCGCAAGCTGCTGGAACTGCAGCGCGACCTGACCCGCGACATGCTGGCCCGCCGCGACGTCGCCGCGGCGCACCTGCGCAGCGGCCGGCAGTCGGTACGCGCCGCCAATGCCTACCAGCAGGCCGGAACGCTGGCATGAACGAACCCGGTGCCAGCGTCGTGCACCACCCGGCGGAAACCGAACTGTTCGCCGATACGCTGACCTGCGACGTGGCATTGCCGGCGGGCTTCGAGGCCGGCAGCAGCGTGGTCCACCCCGGCGCCGCCGAGATGCTGTTGCGCAGCGTCGCGCTGGTGGAGGATTCGCGCAGCACCGAAGACAACGACGAACGCGGCGAAAGCAGCCTGCAGGCACAGCGGCTGGAAGCGCGCATGGACCTGGTGCTGGTATTGCTGGGCCGGCTGTTGCGCCAGTCCGACACCACCGCCCTGCCCCTGCGTCCGCTGCGCTGGTCGCGCCGCGGCCTGCGCATGGAATTGGGCCAGCGCACCGGCAGCGCTCCAGGTACGCAGGGCATCGTGCGCCTGCAGCCGGCGGACTGGCTGCCCGACCACATCGAACTGCCCGTGCAGGTACTGGCCGAGGCCGCCTCCGGCAACGGCGGCCATTACCTGTGGCTGCGCCTGAACGACCCCGGCACCGCGCTGGAAATGGCACTGGAGCGGCACCTGTTCCGCCTGCACCGCCGGCAGATCGCCAACAGCAGGCGTACGTGAAAGCAGCCCTTGTTGCAGGTGTGGGGCTTGCCCCACACGGGGCTTCACCGGGAAAGCCACGCATGGGGCAAGCCCCATGCCTACGCCACGCGAAGGCATCCCCCCCATGACCATTGCCGGTTGGCTCGCTGCCAACGCTCGGCTATGGTGCGACCACTTCCAGCCGTGACCCTCCTGTTGCCGTGCGCGTCCTGATTGTCGATGACCACACCCTCGTGCGTGCGGGCCTGTGCCGGTTGCTGCAGGGCTTTGCCGGGGTGGAAGTGGCGGCCGAAGCGAGCAATGCCGAGCAGGCGTTGGAACTGGCCCTGCAGCACCACCCCGACGTGGTCCTGCTCGATCTTTCCCTGCCCGGCCGCAGCGGCCTCGAAGCGCTTTCCGACATCCGCACCCGGCTGCCGCAGGCACGCGTGGTGATGATGTCCATGCACGACGACACCCAGCACGTGCGCGATGCGCTGGACCGGGGAGCGGCGGGCTTCGTCGTCAAGGACGCGGCGCCGCAGGAACTGGAACTGGCCTTGCATGCAGCCTGCTCGGGACAGGTTTTCCTCAGCCCGCAGATCTCGGCAAGGATGCTGGCACCGGCACAGGGCCGCGAACGCCCCACCGGCATCGCCGCGCTCTCGCCGCGGCAGCGGCAGATCCTGCGCCGGCTCGGCAACGGCCAGAGCACCAAGGAGATCGCCGCCGACCTTGGCATCAGCGCCAAGACCGTGGAAACCCATCGCGCGCGGATGATGGAAGCACTGGGATGCCGCCGCGCCAACGACCTGCTGCTGCTGGCCGCCCGCCACCAGCACGAGTTGATGTGACGCGCACTCGCGGTCGCCAGAGGCCTCCGGCGGTGCCGCAGCAGCATTAAATTGTGATTTAAATCACAAAAAAGGAAATCCGTCGCATGCGACGTCAAATTTCCAACGCGCGCCTATCCGCCGGGGAAGCCATGGGCCAGGCGTCAATTGCATGACGCAATCGAGGAAAACATTGCTGCAATGTAGGTAATTTCCCTACACATGTAGGGGTTTGACCGATTCAGCCCCCGGCACCGCAAAAGCAAGATGCGTTCCATACCGACGCCAACCACGCGTCACCGGGGAATCGCATGAAAGCCACGCTCGCTACCCAACTCGGCCAACAGCTCCACCTCACGCCCTCGCTGCTGCAGTCCATCCGCCTGCTGCAACTGAACGGCCTGCAGCTGGAGCAGGAAATCCGCCAGGCGCTGGAGAACAACCCGCTGCTGGAGCTGGAAGAGCAGGCGACCGAGGCCGAGGCCATCCCCGGCAGCGATGCGCAGCTGGAAACGGCCGCATTCGACGAACTGCCGGAAAGCTCGATGTGGGACGTGGCCGGCGGCAGCTGGAACGACGCCGACGAAGACCGCACCGCGCGCCTGCCCGCCGGCGAATCCAGCGACCCGCACCTGCGCATCCTGCAGGCCCTGGCGCTGGACCTGGACGAAGCCGACCTGGGCATCGCCGCATTCTGGCTGGAGCACTGCGACGACGCCGGCTACCTCGCCGCGCCGCTGGCGCAGCTGACCCTGCTGGCCAGCGCCCGCTTCGACCGCAACGCCGCGCACGTGGAAGGCATCCGCCAGCACCTGCTGCAGGGCGACCCCATCGGCATGGCCGCGCGCGACCTGCGCGAATGCCTGCAGGTGCAGCTGGCCGCGCTGCCCGGCACGGTGCCGGCGCGACACCTGGCCAACCGCCTGCTCGGCGGCGACCTGAACCTGCTGGCCGACCACGACTACGCCGCCCTCGCCCGCGAATACGGCGTGGAGCAGGCCGACGTGCACGAGGCGTTCCGCCTGGTCCTGTCGCTGCAGCCGCGCCCCGGCGACGCCCTGCAGCCGCACGAAGACAGCGCGGTGATCCCCGACGTGGTCGCCTGGCATGCCGACGGCCAGTGGCGCGTGGCGCTTAACCCCGGCACCACCCCGCGCCTGGGCATCAACCCGGCCTACGAAAAGGTGCTGAGCGAGAGCGACGCCGGCGCCAACCAGCCGCTGCGCGAAATGCTGCAGGAAGCGCGCTGGTTCACCCGCGGCCTGTCGATGCGCTACGACACCCTGCTGCGCACCGCGCGGGTGATCGTCGAACGCCAGGCCGCGTTCCTGGCCGAGGGCGAGGAAGCGATGGCGCCGCTGACCCTGAAGGAAGTGGCCGACGCCATCGGCATGCACGAGTCCACCGTCTCGCGCATCACCTCCGGCAAGTACCTGCAGACCCCGCGCGGCACCTTCGAGCTGAAGCACTTCTTCGCGGTGCGGCTGGAAGGCGCCAGCATCTCCGGGCTGGCGGTCAAGGCGATGGTGCGCCGGCTGATCGAATCCGAGCCGCCGGCGCGGCCGCTGGCGGACGACGCCATCGCCCTGCTGCTGTCGCGACAGGGGGTCAACATCGCCCGTCGTACAGTGGCCAAGTATCGTGAGCAGCTGGACATCGCCCCGGCGCGCGCGCGGAAGCGGCAAAATGCACGTCCCCAGTTGGCCCGCGCGGGCTGAACCCGAGAGACCCCCATGAGCAAGCTGACCGTTCTGCTGGTCGACGACCACGAAGGCTTCATCAACGCGGCCATGCGCCATTTCCGCAAGCTCGACTGGCTGGAAATCGTCGGCAGCGCGGCCAACGGGCTGGAGGCCATCGAGCGCTCCGAGGCCCTGCGCCCGCGCGTGGTGCTGATGGACCTGGCGATGCCGGAAATGGGCGGGCTGCAGGCCACGCGCCTGATCAAGACCCAGGACGAGCCGCCCTACATCGTCATCGCCAGCCACTTCGACGATGCCGAGCACCGCGAGCATGCCCAGCGCGCCGGTGCCGACAACTTCGTCAGCAAGCTGTCCTACATCCAGGAAGTGATGCCGATCCTGGAGGGCATCCGCAAGGCGGACGGCCATGAGTGAATCGCGCATCCTGGTCATCGACAGCGAGGCGGTGCGCGCCGAGCGCAGCGTCGCCCTGCTGGAATTCATGGACCTCAACCCGCGCTGGGTCACCGACGTGGGCGACATCGACATCGCCCGCCACCATGCCAGCGACTGGATGGCGCTGGTGGTCGGCACCATCGAGGACCCGGCCCGCGCCGAGCCGTTCTTCCAGTGGCTGGGCGATACCGCGATGCCGCCGCCGGTGCTGCTGGCCGAGGGCGACCCGCTGGCCTTTTCCCGCCACTACGGCCTGCACGAAGCCAACGTCTGGCCGCTGGAGCAGCCCATGCGCCATGCGCAGATGGAGGCCCTGCTGCGCCGCGCCAGCCTCAAGCGGCTGGACGCCGAGCACCAGAGCGGCGGCGAGGACAGCGGCCCCACCGGCATCAGCCCGGCCATCGGCGCGCTGCGCCAGCTGATCGAGCAGGTGGCCGGCTTCGACACCACCGTGCTGGTGCTGGGCGAATCCGGCACCGGCAAGGAAGTCGTCTCGCGCGCCATCCACCAGCGCTCGCCGCGCCGCGACGGCCCGTTCGTGGCGATCAACTGCGGCGCGATCCCGCCGGACCTGCTGGAAAGCGAGCTGTTCGGCCACGAGAAGGGCGCCTTCACCGGCGCCCTGAGCGCACGCAAGGGCCGCTTCGAGATGGCCGAGGGCGGCACCCTGCTGCTGGACGAGATCGGCGACATGAGCCTGCCGATGCAGGTCAAGCTGCTGCGCGTGCTGCAGGAGCGCAGCTTCGAGCGCGTAGGCGGCAACCAGACCATCCGCTGCAACGTGCGCGTGATCGCCGCCACCCACCGCAACCTGGAAGAGCGCATCGGCGAGGACAAGTTCCGCGAGGACCTGTTCTACCGCCTGAACGTGTTCCCGATCGAGGTGCCGGCGCTGCGCGAGCGCATCGAGGACATTCCCGCGCTGGTGGAAACCATCGCCGCGCAGCTGGCCCGCACCGGCCGCGGCGAAGTGCGCTTCGCCCCCGAGGCACTGCAGGCGCTGTCCGGCTACCCGTGGCCCGGCAACGTGCGCGAGTTGACCAACCTGGTCGAACGGCTGGCGGTGCTGCACCCCGGCGGCCTGGTCCGCGTGCAGGACCTGCCGGCCCGCTACCGCGGCGACCCGCCGGCGGCCGCGGCCACCGGCGCGGACGAGGAGCGCCCGCTGTCCGGCCTCCCCGTGTCCACTCAGCCGGCAGCTCCTGCCAACGGCAAGGCCGCGGAATCGCCGACCCAGCTGCCTGACGACGGCCTGGACCTGCGCGACCACATGGCCAGCATCGAGCTGAAGCTGATCAACGAAGCGCTGGAACGCACCCAGGGCGTGGTCACCCATGCCGCGCAGCTGCTTGGCCTGCGCCGTACCACGCTGGTGGAGAAGTTGCGGAAGTACGGGATCGAGCGGGAGTAGAGGCCGCCGACCAGGAAAAGGTTCGCCCACCATTCCCTCGCCTCGCCGGAAGCGGATCCCCACGACGCCACGACGCGGAAATCATTCCCTTACCCAGCTCCCGACCACGCGGGATCGTGTCCAGACCTCTTCCGGAGCCCGTCATGCCGATTCCCGTCACCCGCCCCCTGCTTCCGCCACTGGCCGAATTCCTGCCCTACCTGGAGCAGGTGTGGGAGAGCCGCACGCTCACCAACGGCGGCAACATGCACCGCCAACTGGAACGGGAACTGGCCGATTACCTGGGCGTCGAACACCTGGCCCTGATGGCCAACGGCACCCTCGCGCTGGTGACGGCGTTGCAGGCATTGCGCGTCACCGGCGAGGTCATCACCACGCCCTATTCCTTCGTCGCCACGGCGCATTCGCTGCTGTGGAACGGCATCCGCCCGGTGTTCGTCGATGTCGACCCGCGGACCCTCAACCTCGACCCGAACCAGATCGAGGCCGCGATCACGCCGCAGACCACCGCGATCATGCCGGTGCACTGCTACGGCAATCCCTGCGACACCGCGGCCATCGAGCGCATCGCCGACACCTACAACCTGCGCGTGATCTACGACGCGGCGCATGCCTTCGGCGTGGACGACGATGGTGGCTCGATACTGCGCCACGGCGACCTGAGCGTGCTCAGCTTCCATGCCACCAAGGTGTTCAACACCTTCGAGGGCGGGGCCATCATCTGCCCGGACATGCGCACCTACCGCCGCATCTGCCACCTCAAGAACTTCGGCTTCGTGGACGAAACCACCGTCGTCGCACCCGGCATCAACGGCAAGATGAGCGAGGTCAACGCGGCCTTCGGCCTGTTGCAGCTGCGCCACATCGACGCCGCGCTCGCCCGCCGCAAGCGCATCGACGGCCTGTACCGGGACTGCCTGCGCGGCCTGCCCGGCATCGCCTGCATGCCCCCGCGCGATACCCAGGCCCGCGCCAACCACGCCTACTTCCCGATCCTGGTTGGCCCGGAATGCGCGATCAGCCGGGACGGCCTGTACGAACTGCTGCGCACCCACGGCATCCACGCGCGACGCTACTTCTACCCGCTGATAAGCGACTTCCCGATGTACCGCGGCCTGCCCTCGGCCGATCCGGACCGCCTGCCGGTGGCCCGCTCGGCCTCGCTGCGGGTGCTGTGCCTGCCGATCTACCCGGACCTGTCCGACGCCGAGGTCGAGAACATCTGCGCGATCATCCGGGGTGCCGCGGACCGATGATCCTCGCGGCCATGCAGCCCTACTGCTTCCCTTACCTGGGCTACTACCAACTGGCGGCGGGAGTGGACCACTTCGTGTTCCTGGACGATGCCGCCTTCATCCGGCGCGGCCATATCCACCGCAACACCCTGCTGCAGAACGGCCGCCCTTGGCACTACACCCTGCCCGTTGCCGCGGCCAGCCAGAACCGGCCGATCAACCGGCACCATTTCGCCGGCGGTTTTGCACGGTTCTTGCTTCAATTGCGGCATGCCTATGCCCGCGCCCCTTTCCGCGACGACGTCATCGCCCTGGTGGCCGCGACCTGCCGCCCGGAAGACGGCAACGTCGCCGAGGTCTGCGAGGCTTCCGTGCGCAACGTGTTCGACTATCTCGGCCTGCCTTTCACTGCATCCCGCGCGTCTTCGCTCGACGTGGAGGGGCGTGGCGCCGAACGCATCCTGGCACTGTGCCGCCACTTCGGCGCCGGCACCTACCACAACGCCCCCGGCGGACGGGCACTCTACCCGGCCACGCAATTCGCCGCGCGGGGAATCGAACTGCGGTTCGTGCAGCCGGCGTTTCCGGCCTACCGCCAACCCGGAATGGAAACCTTCATGCCCGGCCTGTCCATGATCGACGTGCTGATGAACAACCCGCCGCCCGTCGTGCGCGGGATGCTGGCCGCCGCACGGCTGGAGGCCGCGTGATGGACGCACGGGCCCTGCCCCCTTCCGCCGGGCGCACGCCGGTCGTCGCCGTGGTGCTGGCCGGTGGCCGCGGCACGCGCTTCGGCGGCAGCATGCCCAAGCAGTTCGTCAAGCTCTCCGGGCGGATGGTCATCGAGCACACCATCGACGTGTTCGAGCAGTGCGAGGCCATCGACCAGATACTGGTGGTGGTGCCGCCGGGCCACGAGGACACAGTATGGGAAGCGGCCATGCGCAATGGCTGGCGCAAGCTCTGCAAGGTGGTGCTGGGCGGCCGCGAGCGCGCCGACTCCACCGCATCGGCGCTGGCCGCCCTGGGCGAGCAGCCCGGACAGGCACGCATACTGGTGCATGATGCCGCCCGCCCGTTGCTCGACCATGCCACCATCGGGCGCTGCCTGGCCGCGCTGGAACTGCACGATGCCGTCGACGTGGTGGTACCGGCCGGCGACACCATCGTCGAAGTCGGCCCCCGCGAGCATATCCACGACATTCCCGACCGCAGCCGCCTGCGCCGTGGGCAGACCCCGCAGGGATTCCGGCTGGAGACGTTGCGCCGGGCCTACCGGCAGGCCAGCGCCAACGGCCTGGCCGGCGTCACCTGCGATTGCGGCATGGTCCGGCGCGAACTGCCCGAGGTCGAAATCGCCACCGTGGCGGGCACGCCTTCCAACCTGAAGATCACCGACGGCGTGGACCTGTACATCGCCGAGAAGCTGATCCAGACCCGCAGCATCGAGTTGGTCCGCAACGAGGAAGGGCTGGAACACCTGCGCGACCGCGTGGTGGTCGTCGTCGGCGCCGCCTACGGCATCGGCGCCGCGGTGGCATCGCTGGCGCAACGACATGGCGCCCGCGTGCATCGCGCCAGCCGCAGCTGCGGCAACATCGACATCACCCGCAAGCAGGATCTGGAACAGCTGCTGGCCGGCATCGCCGAACGCGAGGGCCGCATCGACGCGGTGGTCAACACCGCCGCGCGGCTGGTCAAGAAGCCGCTGGCCACCTTCGATGGCGGCGAACTGGAACAGCTCATCGCCACCAACCTCACCGGCGCCTTCGTGCTGGCGCAGGCGGCCTATCCATACCTGCGCGCCAGCCGGGGTTGCCTGGTCAACTTCGCCTCCAGTTCCTATACCCGCGGCCGCGCCTTCTACGCGGCCTACAGCGCCACCAAGGCCGGGGTGGTCAACCTCACCCAGGCACTGGCCGAGGAATGGGCGCCCGAGCGCATCCGCGTGGTCTGCATCAACCCCGAACGCACGCGCACGCCGATGCGGGTGCACAACTTCGGGGCCGAGCCGGAGGGCAGCCTGCTGGAACCGGAGGCAGTCGCACGCACCACCCTGCAGGCGGTCTGTTCCACGCTGACCGGCGTGGTGTTCGACGTACGGCGCCATGACGGCTGAGCCGCCGCTGCCGGTGGAATCGGTCCCCTTGGCCGGCATACAGCAGCGCGCCTTCGAGGTGCTGTGCGCCCTGGTTGATTTCCTCGATGCCGAGGGCATCGGCTACTTCCTCGTCGGCGGGACGCTGCTGGGCGCGCTCCGCCATCGCGGCTTCATCCCGTGGGACGACGACATCGACATCGTCGTTCCACGCGCCGATTACCGGCGCCTGCTGCAGTCGCTGCCCCGCCTGCCATCGGGGCTGAAGGCCACCCATCCCGGCAACGACCCGCGCACGCCCTACCCGTTCCTGGTCGTGAGCGATGCGGCTTCCAGCCTGGTGATCGACTATGCGCGCCCTTACGACCGCGGCATCGGCGTGGACGTGTTCCCGCTGGATGCCGCACCGCGGGCCGGCTGGCGGCAGGCGCTGCTTTGGCGCGGGATCACCCTGCTGAAGGCGATGACGATGAACAAGCAGGGCGGCTACTACCGCCGCCGCATCCCGTGGCAGCAGCGTCCCCGGTTCATGCTGCTGGCACTGCTCAATGCCCTGGTGCCGCGCCGTGCACTGTTCCGTGCCTACGACGCATGGGTGTCGAACGCCGGCAACGGCGGCTCATTGCCGCTGGGCAACCTGTACGGACTCTATGGGCGCCGCGAACTGGTGCCGGCACGCGTGTTCGGCGCTGGCAGTACCGTCCATTTCCAGGGACGCATGTTCCGCGCACCCATCCAACCAGAAGAATACCTGCAGGCGGTCTATGGCGACTTCATGCGCCTGCCCCCCGCCAGCGACCGCCATTCGGGACACCGCATCCGCGCCGTGTCCATCGCCACCGCATGCATATCCGGAAGAGCGCAATAGTTAGAGGTCCGGAGAGAGAGCAAGGGATGTCAAGCAACCAAAGAAACAACAACCTCTGGGTTTTCAACGCCGGAATGACCTTCTCCGGCAATCCCAAGTGGCTGTTCGCATACATCCAGATGAAGCGCCGGGACATCCAGGCGCATTGGCTGTGCGACGACGACGCGACCATCGCGTTGGTCCGCCAACAGGGGTTCAATGCCCAACGGTTCGACTCCACCGCTGGCCGGGCCTTGATGCGCAAGGCCGGGGTGTATGTCGTCGAGCAATTCAAGGAAGTCATCCATGACGAACTGCGCTCCGCCAAAGTGCTGAATCTGTGGCACGGGGTGGGCTGCAAAAGCATCGAGCGCAAGCTCAAGGCCGGCTTCCTCCGCGAGCGGGTGGTCAAAAAGCACATCGTCAACCACGACATCTACCGCACTCGGCAGCTGTTCCTGACTACTTCGCCGCTGATGGAGCAGCACTTCGTCGAGCAGTGCGCCCTGGAACCACACGCCGTCCTGCGCGGCGGCTACCCGCGCTGCCACGAACGCGTCGACATCCGGACCTTCGACCACGATCTTCTGGCACGCAAGGGACTTCCGGAAGATACCCGGATCATCGCCTACTGCCCGACCTTTCGTGAAAAGTCGCATAACGATTTCTTCGCCAAGGCCCTTCCGGACATGGGGCGCCTGCTCGACACGCTGGAGCAGAATGGCCTGCTCCTGGTGCTGAAGATGCACCCGATGATCGAGGGCTACCAGAAATACAAGGCACTGAAGCAGCGCTATCTGGACCACCCCCGCCTCATGTTCTGGGACAACCATGAGGACTTCTACGAGGTCCTGGACAGGATCGATGCGGCAATCATCGATTACTCGTCCATCTTCTACGACCTGCTCGCCGCAGGCGTCCCCCATTTCATCCGCTATTTTTTCGATTTCGAGGACAACGGGGGTTGCCTCCGCGAATTTGCTCTCGACCCGGAGCAAATGACCTGCGGAATGGACTGCCGGAACTTCGATGGCCTGCTGCATGCCCTGGAAACCTATGGCAGCTACATCGATGCCGATCGCGGGCGCATCGCCGAGCTGTTCTGGTCCTATGCACGCCCAGACAACAACGAGTATCTGATCGAATCCACCCTCGCCTTCGATCCGCCAGCCTCATCCTCACCGGCCCTGCATTCGTTCGATGTATTCGACACGCTGATCCAGCGCACCACGCTGGAGCCACAAGGCATCTTCTACCGGGTACAGCGCGCCATGCGCGACTCCGGCCTGGAATTTCCCGAGGCGTTGGTTGCCGACTATCCCAATGCAAGGGCGGGTGCCGAATCCAACGTTCGTTATTTCTATCGCTCCACCCAGCTGGAACGGGACAGCACGCTGCTGGAAATCACCTTCGGGGAAATCCTCGAGCGCCTGGCGCAGACCTATGGCCTGACGACGGAGCAGGTCGCTTTTCTCCACGATTGCGAACTGGAAAGCGAATGGCTGTCGTGCCAGCCCTGCGCCGGGAAGGTCGCCGAGGCAACCAGGCTGGTCGAGGAGGGGCAACAGGTCATCCTGTTATCGGACATGTACCTGCCCGAGGATTTCGTTCGCCGCCTGCTCGCCAAGGCCGGCCCCCGCCTGGCCCAGCTACCGCTGTTCCTGTCATCATCGCGCGGCACCCAGAAAAGCAACCGGACGCTCTATCTGGATGCCTTCGCCGAGGTGGACTACCGCTTTTCCGGATGGTTCCATCACGGCGACAACCCCATCGCCGACGGCGAGCGTGCCGCTCAACTCGGCATTGTCCCCATCCTGCACGATCCGCTGCAGTTCTCCGCCTACGAACGCGAAATCATCGACAGCCTGCGCAGCTACGATGCTTTCTGCGTGGCCACCCTGATGGCCCGTTTCCGCCAGCAGCACGGCCAGGACGAGAAATCCTGCTATGCCTATGCGCGGGCATCGTTGTACATGGTTCCCTACGTGATGTGGGTATTGCGCGATGCGCTGGACCGGGGATTGGAATGCCTGTATTTCATCGCCCGCGACGGCCACTACCTCAAGCAGATCGCCGATGCCGTCATTGCCGAGCGGGAACTGCCAATGCAGACCCGCTACATCCACGGCTCACGCCAGGCGTGGTGGGTGGCCTCCTACATCGAGGGCGTCGACAAGGAATTCTTCGCCAGCTTCCTGAACTATCAAGGCGGCATGTCCTTCGACGGATTGCTGAAGGGGTTCCGGCTGGACGAGCGGCAATTCGCCGATTTCTTCCCGGACCTGACGATCCCTGCCGAACGTGGCAAATTGCCCCGCACCTTCCTGGTGCTGGTCATGCACGAAGCTAGGAACTGCGCGCGATACCACCGGCATCTGCTGGAAATCGCCTCGCGCGAGCGCGGCCCGGCCTGCGGCTACCTCGCCTCGCAGGTCGACTTCGAGCAACGTCACGCCTACGTCGAATACTGGGGGCGCGGCTATACCCAGGACTGCCTGGCGCGACTGCTCGAACAGGCCGCCGGACGACCCGTGCAAACCGACTTCTACTATGCGCGCAGCATCTATCGCAGCGAAGCCGGGAAACAGCGCCACAACCTCTCGGTAAGCCCCGCCTCGCTGCAAGTCGTGGAGACGCTGTTCGCCAACCTCCCCTACGACAGCACGTTGGGATACGAACAGCGCGATGGCGCGTTCCTGCCACGGGTTCCGCCACGCGAATGCGACCTGCAGTTGCACCAGGCGATGGAACGCGAGCTTCCCCGTTTTGCCCGCGACCTGTGCCAGCTGCCATTGCAGGACGAGACCGACACCATGCGCATGCTGTTCGACTGGTCGCTGGACCACTTCGCCCGCAACAAGGCCGACCCGAAGGCGTTGGCCGTCGTCTCCGACCTGGCCGATTCGATACACAGCCACGGTACCCGGAGCGGGTTCGCCCCGGCGCTCACGCTGGCCGACATCGTGCGCAACCTGCGCGGCGAGCCGCTCCAGACGCAGTCACTGGATGCCTCGCTGGAGAGATCACCCCGTTGGCTGGCCCTGCTGTACGTGTTCACCAGCCTGCCCATCCTGCAGGGCTCTTCCCGGCGGGCACGGGAACAGGCGGCCAACCTGCGCAGAATCCAATCCTGACCGGCGGGCGATGATGAACAAGGTCAGGGTACTGGTCTTCCCGAGCGGCAGCGAAATCGGCCTGGAGGTTGCAGCCGCGCTGGGGCATTCCATGCATGTGGAACTGCATGGCGCCTCCAGTCGCCCCGACCACGGCGCACTCGCATTTCCCCGGCATGCCGAAGTGCCGGGCATCGCCGCTGCGGACTTCGATGCCTGCTTCTCCCGGCTGCTGGCGCAGTGGCGCATCGACCTGGTATTCGCCACCCACGACAGCGTGCAGGAATACCTGTCCTCCCGCATCCCGGCCTGGGGGAGCCGACTGGTCAACGGTGACCCGGAAGCCTGCCGCGTCGCACGCCGGAAATCGGCCACCCATGCCCTGTTCCACGACAAGGAATGGATGCCGCGCAGGCATGATCCCGACGATCACATCGACACTTGGCCGGTAGCGGTGAAGCCCGACCGTGGCCAGGGAGGACAAGGATTCCGCCTGGCCCATACGCCTGCAGAACTCGCCGCCGCACTGGCGACGGTGGACGAGCCGCTGGTCTGCGAATACCTGCCCGGCGAAGAATCGACCGTGGACTGTTTCACCGACCGCCACGGCCGGCTGCTGCATATCGGGCCACGCAGCCGCGAGCGGGTGGTCGGCGGCATCGCCATGCGTTCACGGCGAATCACCATCGACACCGGCATCCGCACCATTGCCGAAGGCATCAACCAGCAACTGCGCCTGCGCGGCCCTTGGTTCTTCCAGTGCAGGCGGGATGCGCGGGGGCTCTGGAAAGTGTTGGAGTTGAGCTGCCGGCTGTCGAGCAGTTCGGCCCTGCAACGGGCCGCTGGAGTGAACCTGCCGCTGATGGCCGTGCAGGATTGCATGGAGCGCGACCTGGAGGTATTGGACGATCACCGGGTGTCGCGGATAGAGCGTCGGTTGGCCACGACCGCCGTGCTGGAGCATGACTTCGATACCGCCTGCTTCGACCTGGACGACACGTTGCTGTGCGATGGCGTTGCCAACCCGGGCGCGATGCGGCTGGCCTACCGCCTGCGGCAACTGGGCAAGCAGCTGGTGCTGCTGACCCGGCATCCGCACGATCCATTGCCGGCAATGGCGGCGGCCCATATCCCGGACACGTTGTTCGACCGCATCATCCACCTGCGCCGGGACGAACCCAAATCCGCGCATGTCCCCGCATCGGCGATCTTCATCGACAACCACTTCCCCGAACGCCGGGAAGTCGCCGGCACCTGCGGCGTCCCCGTGTTCGACGTGGATGCGCTCGACCTTCTGTTCCCATGACCGACTCTCCGCCCGCCATTGCCCCCTCCACCAACGCCCCGCTGGTCAGCGTGGCGATGCCCGCCTACAAGCCGCATTACCTTGCCGCGGCGCTGGAAAGCCTGCGCGCGCAGACATGGCCGAACCTCGAACTGGTGGTCTGCGACGATTGCCGCGACCATCGGGTACGGGAACGGGTCGAAGCCTTCGCGGCAACGGCGAACTTCCCCGTCCATTACCACCACAACGCGGAACGCCTGCACGAGTCGCGCAACACCGCCCGCTGCGTGCAACTGGCACGGGGCGAGTACATCAAGTTCCTGTACGACGACGACCTGCTGCACCCGGATTGCATCGCCGCCCAGGTCGCCGCGATTCATGGCCGCAACGACGTCGCACTGGTTTCCTCGCGCCGCCTGCGCGTCAATGCCGGCGGCTATGCGCTGCCGGACACGCTGCATACCGCACGCCTGTTCACCTGTGACATGCTCATCGACGGTCCGTCGCTGGTCGATTTCCTCGGCAGGCACACGGTGAACTTCATCGGCGAACCCAGCGCGGTGCTGTGCCGACGGGCCGACCTGCTCGCGTTCGGCGACCGCCTGATGGATCTGGATGGTGTATCGATCCGCTGGTTCGGCGACCTCGCGTTGTACGCCAAGCTGCTGCGGCATGGCGCGCTGGCCTTCCTCGACCGGCGCCTGAGCAGCTTCCGCGTTTCGGCACAGCAGTTCAGCCAGATCGGCCGCAACCTGCCCGGCATCGGCAACCAGGGGCTGGAGGATTTCCGGCAAGGGCTGCGCGGGCTGGGGTGGTGCGATGAAACCGTCGATGCGGCCAACCCGGTCATGACTGCGCTGGACCCGAAGACACCTCCGGTGGCGATCGACCTGGTCCAAGCCCTGGCAGGAGCCGAATCCATCGCGAACGTGCAGCAACAATTGCACGAATGGCGGCGCCCACGGCGCTGGAACATGGCGCAACACGGGATCGGGGTCGCTCACGCGGAAACAACCGGGAAGGCGCGGCTGGGCGTGGTGGTATCGGCCACCCCGCAGACCCCCACCGCCGTGTTGGACCTGACCCTGGACAGCCTGGCGATGCATGCAGATCTCCTCGACCTGCATGTGGTGGTGGCAGGCATCGCCTCTGTTCCGGACAGGCATGCCAATGCCGGGTTCAGCGCGCAGATGGACGCAACGCCCGGGCGGGTCCTGCGCAGCATGGCAGCCGAGGGCATCGACTGGTTGTTGCCGGTACACGCCGGCGCCCATTTCCTGACCGGCGGCATGCAGCGCCTGGCGATGACCCTGCCCCACTTGCAGAACTGCCACGCACTGTATGCCGATGGCTGGCATGTGGATGCGGACCACCAGACTTCTCCCCTCTTGCTGCCGGACTTCGACCCTGCGCTGGTGCTGGCCAATCCATCCGTCTTCGCGCGGCATTGGTTGTTCCATCGCGATGCGCTGCTCGCCGCACCAGCGATCGATCCTGCGGCCGGTACGGTCCCGGGCCTCGACCTGGTCCTGGACGTGATGGCAGGCAACGACGCGACCGCCATCCACCACATGGCCGAGCCGCTGATTTCCCACGCACCGTTGCCCGTGAATGAAAGCGCCGAGCACGAGGCGATCCTCCGGCACCTGAAATGCATGGGGTATCCACACGCAAGGGTCGAAAGCGCCGCAGCCGGCCTGTACCGGATCAATTACGGCCACAGTCGGCAACCACCCGTTTCGCTGGTGGTGATTGCCTCGGCGGACACCCCGCTCGCCGCGCTGGAACGTTGCGTGGTTTCGCTGCTGGAAAAAACCCGTTACCCGAACTGGGAACTGCTGCTGATCGACAACGGCGCTGCCGTCGAGGTCGGCCAATGGATGCAACAGGTCGAAACGCTCGCCGCCGGCCGCGTGCGCGCCTTCGCCTTCGACCCACCGCTGGCGCATTCCGCCGCCTGCAACGTGGCCGCCACCCAAGCCGCCGGGGACTACCTGCTGTTCCTGCGCCCGGAAGTGGCGGCCTTGCAGCCGCAATGGCTGGAAGAGCTGCTCAACCACGGCCTGCGTCCCGAGGTCGGCGTAGTTGGCGGCAAGACCATCTCCGCCGACGGCAAGATCACCCATGCCGGCATCGTGCCCGGCCTGACGAACTGTGGTGGTCGTGCCTTCGCCGGCCTGCCGATGGACGCGCCGGGCTACATGAACCGCCTGCAGGTGGCACAGAGCTGCTCGGCGGTGGCCGACAGCTGCCTGCTGATCGACAAGGCGCTGTTCATGGAGTTCGACGGCTTCGACCACGCCACGTTCGCCGACGAAGGCGCCGACGTGGACCTGTGCCTGCGCGCGCGCCAGCGGGGCTGCCTCACGATATGGACGCCACACGCGTTGTTGCTGCATTCGCTCGAAGCCGCCCCCCTGCCGGAAGCCGCCAACGATGCACTGCTCGAACGCTGGCTCCCCGCCCTCGCCCACGACCCCGCTTACAACCCCAGCCTGCGCCTGGGCGTGCCGGGCGGCTTCCGCCTGGGCGAGTCGGATTTCTCGTGGCAGCCGTTGCCGTGGCGGCCCGTCCCGCGCGTGCTCGCACATCCGGCCGATCCGTGGGGCAGCGGCCATTACCGGGTGATCCAACCATTCGAGGCGCTCAAGGCCGCCGGCCAGGCCGAAGGCGCGCTCTATGCCACCCTGCTCGACACCGTCGAACAGGCGCGCATCGATCCGGACGTGGTGGTGCTGCAACGCCGGGTCACCGACGAGGAGCTGGAGCGCATGCGGCGCATGCCGCGCTTCTCGCGGGCGCTCAAGGTCTTCGAGCTCGACGACTACCTGCCCAACCTGCCGGTCAAGAACATCCACCGCGAGCACATGCCACGCGACATCCTGCGCAGCCTGCGGCGTGCCTTCGCGCTGGTCGATCGCGTCGTGGTATCCACGCCGGCGCTGGCCGAAGCCTTCGCCGGCATGCACCCGGACATCCGCATCACCGGCAACCGCCTGCCACCAGCGTGGTGGCGGAACCTGCCGGCACCGCGTCGCAACACGGGCACGAAGCCGCGCGTGGGCTGGGCCGGTGGCGTGAGCCACGCCGGTGACCTGGAGATGATTGCCGGCGTCATCACCGAACTGGCCAGCGAGGTGGACTGGGTCTTCCTCGGAATGTGCCCGGAGCAGTTGCGGCCATGCGTGGCCGAGTTCCACCCCGGCGTCGACATCACCGTCTACCCCCGCACGCTGGCCCGGCTGAACCTCGACCTGGCCATCGCTCCGCTGGAGCAGAACCGTTTCAACGAATGCAAGAGCAACCTGCGCCTGCTCGAATACGGGGCATGCGCGGTGCCGGTGGTATGCAGCGACGTCGGCCCCTACCGTGGCGACGACCTGCCGGCAACCCGCGTGCGCAACCGCCACCGCGACTGGGTCGGGGCCATCCGCGACCACCTGGCCGACGCCGATGCGCGTGCCGCAGCAGGTGATGCGCTGCGCGCCGTGGTACACCGCGACTGGATGCTGGCCGATGCCGGACTGGAAGGGTGGCGCGCCGCCTGGTTGCCCTGAACCTGCAACACCCATTGCCGGAACAGTTTCATCAATACCCACCCACCTTCGACTACCAACGCAACAATCACCCGAACGGGAGCACGAAAATGGAAGACAAGAACTTTCTTGCCAAGGAAACCGAAAATCTCATCAAGCAATGGGAGTCATACGACCAGGAGCTTCTGGCCGACTACCTGGTCCAGAGCCTCCAGGACCCCCGGATAAATCCGCAGAGCATCCTCGCCCGCCTGCATATCGCGGACAGCATTGCCGATGGGAAACTCCATGGCATGGCGATGGAGGAACTGGCATGGGCCTTCGATGCAAACCGCACGCTCAGGGAATACGAGAAAGAGCACGGCGTTTCCGTGCACAACCTCAGCGCGATCAAGGGCGACCTGCCCGAAAACAAGCTCTACCAGACCCTCTACAGGCAGCTCTTCGACGAACGACAGAAGGAGTGGCAGGCCCGATGGACAACGGAGTTGGCCCCCTATGCGGCTTCGGCAGGAAAGCCTTCGGTACTCGAGGCCGCGTGCGGCGCCGCCAATGACTATCGATTCCTCGATGCCTACGGATTCGGGAAGGCAATCCGGTACAAGGGCTTCGACCTGAACGCGACCAATGTCGCGACCGCCCGGAAGCGCCACCCGGAAACAACGTTCGTCCGCGGCAACATACTGGACATGGATGAGGCCGACAAATCATGGGACATCATGGTCATCCATGATCTTTTCGAGCACCTGCACATCGATGCCTGCCGCGTTGCGATGAAGGAGGCCGTGCGCGTCACCCGCGACAAGATCGTCATTTCGTACTTCAGCATGGACGAAATCGAAGACCACCAGATCAAGCCCGTCAAGCACTATCACTGGAATACCCTTTCCCGGGCAAAAACGGAGCAGGAATGGCGCGACCTCGGCGCCCGGGTGCAGTCGATGCATATCAACTCGATGGCATCGGAATACGGATTCTCGGAATTCCACAACAGGAAGGCATACACGTTCGTCGTGACCCCTGCCTGATATCCACCCGCATTCCCGTTGACGAATCCCGGCCGGATCCGGGATTCGTTGCTCCACAGGGCGCGCGCCCTCGGGGCCTTGCCAGCGCGGCAAGCGGCAAATTTGCTGTTCCAACCAACGGCCAGGGCTGGTCACGCAACAGACAGGCCGGACATTCCCGGCTGCACGGGACGCTCGCCATTCCACTGGCCGAATCCAGCCAGCCATTGGCGGCCACCGCCCCCGATGGCGCGCCTTCCTGAGAGGAGGCCGCGCCGGAAAACCGTCACGCCGGGGCCGGGAATCAGGAGTAAGGTGGCGCCACTGTTCATCTGCCCGGTATCGCGGTTCCGGCACGGGTCTTGCAGATGAACAGGCAGGCAACCCCCTGCCCTGGAAATCCGGCGATGTCCCACTCCGTCAACTCGATCCTGTCCCAGATCCGCAGCTACCAGTCGCAGGTGGCGCAGGTGGCGCAGGCCGCGCCGACCGGCGATGTGGCGCGCGGCAACGCCATCGGCGGGCTGGGCGGGCTGGCCGGTACCCAGCCCACCGCCGCGCCCAGCTTCAGCCAGACCCTGCAGGGCGCGCTGGCCGGGGTCAACCAGGCCCAGCAGACCTCCAGCACGCTGGCCGCCGCGTTCGAGCGCGGCGACCCCAACGCCGACCTGGCCCGGGTCATGGTCGCCTCGCAACAATCCCAGCTGGCGTTCCGCGCCACCGTCGAAGTCCGCAACCGTCTCGTCCAGGCTTACCAGGACGTGATGAACATGCCGCTGTAAGGAATAGCCCGCCATGCCACTCGCGTTGTCCAGTGAGACGTTCAATTCGGAAAAGGCCGGCGCCTGGTTCGACCGGCTGCAGAGCCTGCAGATCACCCGTCGGCTCGGGCTGATGGCGATGATCACCATTGCCGTCGCGGCCGGCCTGTTCGTGTTCTTCTGGGCGCAGAAGCCGGCGATGGTGCCGCTCTACACCGGGCTGGACCAGAAGGCCACCGCCGAGGCCACCGACCTGCTGCGCACCGCGCAGATCCCGTTCGAGCTGGACGCGGTCACCGGCGCGATCAGCGTGCCGGAAAAGAACGTCCACGACGCCCGCCTGAAGCTGGCCGGCTCCGGCCTGACCGACAGCGGCCGGCTCGGCTTCGAGCTGATGGAACGCGACCCCGGCTTCGGCGTCAGCCAGTTCGTCGAGAACGCGCGCTACCAGCACGCGCTGGAAACCGAGCTGGTGCGCACCATCACCACGCTGCGCCCGGTGCGCGACGCGCGCGTGCACCTGGCCATTCCCAAGCCCAGCGCCTTCACCCGCCAGCGCGACGTCGCCAGCGCCTCGGTGGTGCTGGAACTGCGCGGCGGCCAGCAGCTGGAGCGCAACCAGGTCGATGCCATCGTGCACATGGTCGCCTCCAGCATCCCCGACCTGGCCCCCGAGCGCGTCACCGTGGTCGACCAGAGCGGGCGCATGCTGACCATCGCCGACCCGAACAGCGACGCGGCGCTCAACGCCGCCCAGTTCGACCAGGTGCGGCGGCTGGAGACCTCCTACAACCAACGCATCCGCGAGCTGCTGGAGCCGATGACCGGGCAGGGCCGGGTCAACCCGGAAGTCAGCGTCGACATGGATTTCTCGGTCACCGAGGAAGCCCGCGAGCTGTACAACGGCGAACCGCAGAAGGTGCGCAGCGAGCAGATCAGCGAGAACACCAGCACCACGCAGGGGCCGCAGGGCGTGCCCGGCGCGGCCAGCAATACCCCCCCCGGCCCCGGCGCGGCCCCGGCCACCGCGGCCACGCCCACCGAGACCAGCAAGAACGCCACCCGCAACTACGAGCTGGACCGCACCCTGCAGCACACCCGCCAGCCGGCCGGCCGGGTCAGGCGCGTGTCGGTGGCAGTGCTGGTGGACCACGTGCCGCGCCCCGGCGCCAACGGCAAGCTCAGCGACCAGCCGCTGAGCGCGGCCGAGCTGACCCGCGTGGAAGCGCTGGTCAAGCAGGCGGTGGGCTTCGACGCCGAGCGCGGCGATACCGTGTCGGTGATGAACGCCCCGTTCGTGCGCGACACCGTGCCGGTCGAGGAGCCGGTGTGGTGGCAACAGTGGTGGGAGAACCCGCAGGTGCGCGACGCCCTGCGCCTGGTGCTCGGCGCGGTGGTGCTGCTGGCGCTGCTGTTCGGCGTGCTGCGCCCGGCCCTGCGCCAGATCGCCGGCCCGCCGAGGAAAGGCCCGATGATCGGCGAGGACCCGCTCAGCGCCAACGTGCAGGTGGTCGAGGACGAGGACGGCCTGCCGGTGATGTCCGAGGACCAGCTGCAACTGGGCGCGGCCTCGCCGCTGGCGCTGCCGCTGGACGCCTACGAAGAGCGCGTGCGCATGGCGCGCGAGGCGGTCAAGACCGACTCCAAGCGCGTGGCGCAGGTGGTGAGGGGATGGGTGGCCAATGATTGACAACACCGTCAATCCGATGACGGGCGTGCAACGCGCCGCGGTACTGCTGCTGTCGCTGGGCGAGGCCGACGCCGCCGAGGTGCTGCGCCACATGGAGCCCAAGGAGGTGCAGAAGATCGGCATCGCCATGGCCACCCTCAGCGACGTCAGCCGCGAGCAGGTACAGCAGGTGATGGACGACTTCGGCGCCGAGCTGGGCAGCAAGACCTCGCTGAGCGTCGGCTCGGACGACTACATCCGCAACATGCTGGTGCAGGCGCTGGGCAGCGAGAAGGCCAACAGCCTGATCGACCGCATCCTGCTCGGCCGCAACACCACCGGGCTGGACACGCTGAAGTGGATGGACCCGCGCTCGGTCGCCGACCTGGTGCGCAACGAGCACCCGCAGATCATCGCCATCGTCATGTCGCACCTGGAGCCGGACCAGGCCGCCGAATCGCTGAAGCTGCTGCCCGAGCGCACCCGCGTGGACGTGCTGCTGCGCATCGCCACGCTCGACGGCATCCCGCCCAACGCGCTGAACGAACTGAACGAGATCATGGAGCGCCAGTTCGCCGGCAACCAGAACCTGAAGTCGTCCAGCATCGGCGGCGTGCAGTGCGCGGCCAGCATCCTCAACTTCATGGACAGCGGCCAGGACCAGGCCATCCTCGGCGCCATCGCCCAGATCGACGCGCCGCTGGGCGGCCGCATCCAGGACCTGATGTTCGTGTTCGACGACCTGGTGGACCTGGATGACCGCGAGATGCAGCTGGTGCTGCGCGAGGTCAGCGGCGAGCGCCTCGGCCTGGCCCTGCGCGGCGCCGACATCAAGGTGCGCGACAAG
>Ga0206118_100197_pt1 | contig 54314 bp, 50 predicted proteins | sample 3A20Ametagenome_FD_177999 | JGI IMG/M metagenome (GOLD analysis project Ga0206118, IMG submission 177999) | Enriched microbial communities from leaf-cutter ant dump, University of Wisconsin, Madison, United States - 3A20A | ecosystem: Environmental > Terrestrial > Nest > Insects nest > Nest dump... | reverse complement strand
TCACGACCACCATCACGACCACCATCACGACCACCATCACGACCACCATCACGACCACCATCACGACCACCATCACGACCACCATCACCATCACGACCATCACCACGACCACCCAACGGCAGTTGTTCCCGAGCGAGCCAGGTTCCTGCCCACCCAACCTCGTGCAAAGGGATGGAGGTGCCGCTAAGCGATGTTCCTGACTATAGTAGGCGTTGTTCCCTCGCTGGGGCTTAATCTGACAACATTAACGCGCGGCCGTCGGAGGGATTGGAATCGGACTTCGATATTGTTTACAATAGAAGCAGAATACAAGCGACTAAGGAAACGGGAAGGAGAGATTCGACATGGAAAACAGCGCTCAACCGTCGCTTCATAAAGCGACTTTCGCCGGAGGATGTTTCTGGTGCATGGTGACGCCGTTCGAGGAGCTGCCTGGCATTCACGGCATCGTATCCGGCTATACGGGAGGCCATACCGTCAATCCGACCTACGAGGAAGTGTGTTCGGAGACGACCGGGCATACCGAGGCGGTGCAAATTACGTTCGATTCGGGACTGTTCCCGTATCGCAAGCTGCTCGACATCTACTGGCGCTCGGTCGATCCGACCGACGGGGAAGGTCAATTTCACGATCGGGGCTCGTCCTATCGCCCCGTTATTTTCTATCACGACGGGGAGCAGCATCGGGAGGCCGAAGCTTCCAAGGCGGAGCTTCAAGCCAGCGGAAGGTTCGACAAGCCGATCGCGGTCACGATCGAACCGGCAGTCGAATTCTATGCCGCGGAAGAGTACCACCAGGACTACCATCGCAAAAATCCGCTCAGATACAAATACTATCGCCACGGCTCGGGCCGGGATTCGTTCATTGAGCAGCACTGGAATACGTCGCAGGATAAAGAAGCGCTGCACAAGGAGCTGCGCCAGCGGCTGACGCCGATGCAGTTCGAAGTGACGCAGAACAACGCCACCGAGCCGCCGTTCCGCAACGAATTTTACAATAATACGGAGCCGGGCATTTACGTCGACATCGTCTCCGGAGAGCCGCTGTTCAGCTCCCGCGATCAGTTCGACGCCGGCTGCGGCTGGCCGAGCTTCTCCCAGCCGCTCCACGGAGGCAGCATTCAGGAGCGTCAGGACTTCACCCACGGCATGTACCGCATCGAAGTCAGAAGCCGGGAAGCCGATTCGCATCTTGGCCACGTGTTCGACGACGGGCCGAAGCCGGGCGGGCTGCGCTATTGCATCAACTCCGCTTCCTTGCGGTTTATCCCCAAGGACCGGATGGAGGAGGAAGGCTACGGCAGTTACTTGTCGGAGCTGTAATCCGCAATCCGAGCTTCCCCCGGCAGCCGTTCTCGCTCCTTAATAGAGCACGCGCCACAAGTAGAACGTCGCGTACGCCTCCCAGCCTTGCCAGCCGACCGCCAGCTCTTTGATCCGGGCTACGGTCGGCTTTTGCTCTTCCTGCAGCACCGCTTTGATCGCATTGTGCAGACCGACGTCGTCGATCGGGAAGGCGGACGGATAGCGCAGACACCTCATCAGCACATAGTTGGCCGTCCAAGGTCCGATGCCGCGGATCGAGACGAGCTTTTTTTCCGCGGAGCGGATGTCGCCTTCCAGCAGCCTCTCTCGGCCGAGCTCCCCATCCACGATCAGGCGGGCGACGCCGATCAAATACTCGGCCTTCTTCGTCGTCATCTTCAGCGCCGTAATATCGCCAACGTCCAGCCCGGCAATGTCGCGAGGCTCGGGGAACAGCCAGCAGTCGACGTCTCCGCGCCGGACCTGCCGACCGAACGTCTCCACGAACCGGCGCTTAAGCGTATAGGCGAACGCCAGATTGATCTGCTGCCCGATAATGCCCCAGCAGAGCGCTTCGAACAAGTCGGGAATACCCATGTTGCGCAGGCCGTGCAGCCTGGGGACGACGCCGTGCAGAATCGGGTCGCGGCTTGCCAGATCGTAAAAAGGGGAAAGATCGTTATCGAGGTCGAACCACTCTCTCATATAGGCGACGACCGTGTGCTCGACTTCGCCGCTCCAAGGCTCTTCGTCCAGCGGAAGAACGAGCAGGAAGCCCGGCTCTGCGCCGACTTCGAAGAAAACGGCGTTCGAACCGGCGGGAATCGTCTTGTACAGTCGGCCGTCGCGGATGCGGTATAAGCTCTCGTCCGGGGATCGCGACAAGTAATCGAGATTAACGGAAAAGTCGAATTCGGCAGGAACGGGGATGCGAATTGTGCGGTTCATGGACGGCTCTCCTTGCGATTAAAGTTTGATCTCTTAGTTGTACCACAAATCGCGAGCCGGCGAATTACGTTATCTTGCGGTTTTATCGGAGCAATGACGAGGTAAATCTATCGGAATAGAGCGGGGTTTGTCTTGATTCCGATGTCGCTTTTGCGGTATACTTTTCTCGCCAATATCATAGATGAGGAGCAAGAAAATGAGCAAAGTATTGATTTTCGGTCACAAAAATCCGGATACGGATACGATTTGTTCTGCCATTGCTTATGCGGATTTGAAAACCCAACTGGGAGAAGAAGTCGAAGCGGTTCGCTTGGGCGCCGTCAGCGGCGAAACCCAATACGCGCTGGACAAGTTCGGTTTCGCGGCTCCGCGCCTTGTCGAGACGGTTGCCGGCGAAGCGAAAGGCGTCATTCTCGTCGATCATAACGAACGCCAGCAAAGCGCCTCCGACATCGATCAAGTAACGGTGCTTGAGGTTATCGACCATCACCGGATCGCCAACTTCGAGACGAGCGCTCCTCTGTACTACCGCGCCGAGCCGGTCGGCTGCACCGCGACGATCCTGCTCAAGCTGTACAAGGAGAACGGCAAGACCGTTCCCGCGAACGTCGCCGGCTTGATGCTGTCCGCGATCATCTCGGATTCCTTGCTGTTCAAGTCCCCGACTTGCACCGCGCAGGACGTTGCCGCCGCCAAGGAACTCGCCGCTATCGCGGGAGTCGACGCGGACAGCTACGGCCTCGACATGCTGAAAGCCGGCGCGGACCTGAGCGACAAGACGATCGCGCAGCTCATCTCCCTGGACGCCAAGGAGTTCAGCATGGGCCAAGCAAAAGTCGAGATCGCCCAAGTCAACGCGGTCGACGTCAACGACGTTCTGTCCAAGCAGGCCGAACTCGAAGACGCGCTGACGAACATCATTAACGAGAAGGGCCTCGACCTGTTCCTGTTCGTCGTAACCGACATCTTGAACAACGATTCCGTCGGCCTTGCCCTCGGCAAAGCGGCAGACGCGGTTGAAGAAGCGTACAACGTGAAGATCGAGAACAACCGCGCGTTCCTGAAGGGCGTTGTTTCCCGGAAGTCGCAGATCGTTCCCGTTCTGACCGACATCTTCAACAAACGCTAACGGCTACGAGAGGAGCCCGCGGAATCGCGGGCTCTTTTGTGCATGGATGCACGATTTTTATAAGTTGAACCAATGAGACGTCGAAGAGCTGGCCCAATGAAATGGAGAAAGGGAATGGTTTTGCCGCGAGTTTTGGCTTTGAGTTGCATACCTATGAAGGTCTTATCGATCCAAGCAACTCAAAACAACCTGTCTGAAGCCGGCAAAGCCATCCCTTTCGGAATGTAATGGGCTTCCCCTTCATTGGTTCAACCTATATAGAAGCATGGAGGCTTCGAACATCATGAAACTAAGCGTACTCGAACATTCTCACGTGAACGAAGGCAGGTCCGCGAGAGACGCTCTGAACGAGACGGTGGCGCTGGCACAGGAGACGGAGAAGCTTGGGTATTACCGCTTCTGGGTATCCGAGCATCATGGAAGCGCCGCGCTTGCCTCCTCAAGTCCGGAAATTCTGATGGCGCACGTCGCTGCGCACACGAAGACGATTCGCATCGGATCGGGCGGCATTATGCTTCCTCATTACAGCGCCTATAAAGTTGCCGAGAACTTCAGGCTGCTGGAGGCACTGCACCCGGGCCGGATCGACATGGGCCTCGGGCGGGCTCCGGGAGGAAGTCCGCTCTCGACCAGGGCGCTGCAGGAGCATAAGCGGCACGAGGTCGATCCGTACCCTCAGCAGATCGTCGATCTGTATCATTATTTGCGGGACGACAACCCGGCCAATCACCGGTTTTCCGGGCTGCGGGCGTTTCCGGAGACAGAGGGCATGCCCGAGCTGTGGCTGCTCGGCTCCAGCGAAGGCACTGCCAAGATCGCGGCTCAGCTTGGTACGCCGTACGCGTTCGCACAGTTTTTCGGAGCGGCGGGGGATGAGCCCCTCCAGCACTATAACTCTTATTTCCAGCCCTCATCCTACTGCGCTCGGCCTAAGGCGCTGGCCGCCGTCATGGCGGTGTGCGCCGACACGGAAGAGGAGGCGAGACAGCTCGCGAGAAGCAATGAGCTGTTCTTCCTTAAGCTGTTGACCGGGCAGGAGCTTAGTTCCATGCCCTCGGTGAAGACCGCTTCGGAATACCCTTACTCGCTCGCCGAGCAGCAGGTGCTCGAACAGATGCGGACGCGGCGCTTCATCGGCACGCCCGGCCAGGTGAAGGAAGCGCTCAAGCGCTACGCGGACCGGCTTCATCTGGACGAGCTGATGATCGTCTCGCATATTCACGATTTCGAGAAACGGGTTCGCTCCTACAGATATATAGCGGAGGCCTTTGAATGAAAAGAATCGCAATCGATATGGATGAAGTCATCGCTGATTTTATCGGGAAGTATCTGCTTCATTTCAATCGCAACTTCAACGGCAGCGTTACGGTGGAACAGCTTCACGGGACGCGGTTCCAGGAGCTGAATCCCCAGATGGAGGACTATCTCCACGTATGCCTGGAAGATCCTCTGTTCTTCGGGGATCTGCCCGTTATGCCGGACAGTCAGGAAGTCATTCGCGAGCTTAGCGAGCGTTACGAAATCTTCATCGCGACGGCGGCCATGGAGGTGCCCGCCTCGTTCACCGCGAAGTACAGGTGGCTTAAGGAGCACTTCCCGTTCCTGAACGAGATGAACTTCGTGTTCTGCGGGGACAAGAGCATTATCGACGCCGATTATTTGATCGACGACAACAGCCGGCACTTCAAGCGCTTTAAGGGGCAAGGGATTTTGTATACTTCTCCTCTCAACGTGTACGAGACCGGGTTCGTCCGCGTCAACAATTGGCGGGAAGTCAGGGCGTATTTTCAGAGTTTGAACGATTAGGTTGGATAGATGGATGAGGATTTGCTGCAGAGCCTGAAGCTTGCTTCGGGCTCTTCTTTTGCGCAGGCGAGACAACCGCCCGGGAGAACATTGCCATGAAGGGGACCCGTCGTGAAAAAGATACTGTTTGCGATCTGTCTTGTATTTCTGCTGTCTGCCTGTTCGGCTAAAGACGGAGGAACCGGATTTATCTCCGAGGATAAGTACGAGGGAGACGAGCTGGACATCGTGCGGTTGATCAACCAGAGAATTAAGTATGTCCAGGAAGGGAACGAAAGCAAGTACATGGAGCTGTTTTACGAGGAAAGCCCGATTAACGGCCTGCCGCGCTATAAACTCCAAAAGGTGAAGTTGACAAGCGACATCGAGATTTGCGAGCAGAGGCGCTTCTATATCGCGGTCGTTCAAGCCGAAGACATTATGGAAACAGGCGAAATGTTCAACAGCCAATATGTTTTTCTCAAGCCCAAGGAAACCGATGAAGGATGGCAGATTGCCGACATCGACTGACGTTGCGCCGAACCGGGTGAAGAAGGCTTCTTAAATCGAATCAAGGAGAGATTTCAATGAGCGCAGAGAACATTCAGAAGGTACTGGTACAAAAGAATGCCAATCTGTTCCGGGGCATTGAAGCCGTCGGAGGCACGTTGACGGTCACCTCGGACAAGCTGATCTTTCAGCCGCACGCCGTCAATATTCAATCTGCGCCGCTGGAGCTCCCGCTTGGCGAGATCGAGCGCGCCGACAAGAGAAACTCGCTGCTGGTGGTGCCTAACGGAATGAAGGTGACCGATCGATCCGGCAAGCAGCACAAGTTCGTGCTGTGGGGAAGAGATGAAGTCATCGCTATTATTAACGAAGCGGCGGGCAACAGCTGCTAAGAAGCCGCTTCCCGATTCAGACGGAATGCCCCGCAATGGGAGCAGCGCCCTCCCGGATTCCTGCCGGGAAGCGGGAGGGTTCCCCAAATCTACTGAATTTCCGCTAGCCGCGGCCTCTACTCAAAGCTTGTTTTCATAGCCAAGTCCAAGCCGATAAGCATGCGACAGCAGCTCTTCGCGAACTTCCGGCTTTGAACTAAGCGTGTCGTACAGCAGCTCGACCCTGCTGTTCGAAATTCCGCAATAATCGGCGATGGAGACATTCAGATGCTGATTCATCATCTGCTCGTATTGCCGCTTCGCCATATGTTCCTTCGAGTCTGCCGCCAGACCGAGCCACAGTACTTGCTTATGCGGCAACTTTTTGTCTCCGTACGCAAAATCTTTGTTCCACACCCGGTCGATATACCCTTTCAGCATAGCCGGCACACTGTACCACCACACCGGAAAAATGTAGGCCAGCGCGTCGTAACGGCTCATGCGTTCCATTTCCGCCTGAACTTCAGCCGAATATATTTTTTCCCCCGCCCAGTCGGGCTCGTCCGCTTCCCACAGAACGGGATTAAACCCGATGCGATGCAGATCCAGCACCTCGGTTTCGTGGCCTGCATCGGCAAGACCTTCGACGAATCGAGCGGCAACGGCAAAGGTCAAGGAATCCACCCTCGGATGCGACACAACGGTCAATACTTTCATTTTAATCCCCTTTCCGTTTCATAAATTGTGGTACTATTGGATTATGCAGCAGGCAGGCCGATCAGGGAAGAACGCACTTTTTTGTTCCTCTGTAACCGGAAGGTGCTATAGGTACCAACAAGTAACTTTCGAGGGTGACGAATTATGGAAAAAGAATTACAGCGATTTTACAATAACCCGGCGGAAGCGACTTTGGAGGTCATAGGAGGCAAATGGAAATTGTTGATCCTGTGCTATCTGAACGGCGGGCCGATGAGAACGAGCGAAATCAGGAAGGAAATCCCGGATATTTCGCAAAAAGTGTTGACACAGCAGCTTCGAGAGCTGGAAGCGGACGGGATCGTCAAGCGAACCGTCTATAATCAAGTGCCGCCGAAGGTCGTCTACGAAATTAGCGAATTAGGGAATTCGCTGAAGTCGATCCTCGATCAATTGTGCGAATGGGGCGAGCAGTTTATTAAAAATCGCCAGAGAAGCGATAGCAATAAATAGACTAGGGCGTGTATGCAAACCCGCTCAGGGGCAGCTATCACCTCCCCTGCTTCGTCACTTTTGCTTGACGTACCTCCGGTACGCCTTCACAAAAGTTCCTTGCATGGAACGAAAATTCGGCAACATCTGCTATCCTCGGAGGTTGCATACACGCCCTAGGGAGCTGTCCTGTACGGGAATAGATGCAATTGCCGGATCGCTCGGACTGTGGAGCAAAAATATCGGTTGAATCGGAGGAGTCGTGCTCATCGCACGGCTCCTCTTGCTATTGCGCCCAACTTCCCGAAGATAAGCAATAATTAGTGCAAAAAGACGAAGTTTTTATTATATTCAGCGTCTCCGCCGCCCCTTACAATAAAGCGTATCCAAGGATGAAAGCGCTAGCAAACAAGTCTATTTCAAAACGCTTATGCCGGCATCACGGAACAGGAGTGGGAAGGATTGAGAGAAAGCTCGGGATTAAAAGCGGCGGGATTGCGCCTGTTTGGACTTTCGCTGCCGTTGCTGCTGGTCGTCTTTTTGTTTTCTTATTTGCCCTTATACGGATGGATCTACGCGTTCTACGATTATCATGCCGGAATGAAGCTGTCGGATACCGAGTTCGTAGGCTTTCGGCATTTTGCGGAACTGATAGACAATCCCGTTATTGCGGAAGAAATCGGGAGAGTGCTTCGGAATACGTTCGCGATGAGCTTCCTCGGCATTGCCGCTTCGCCTTTGCCGGCATTGTTCGCCATCTTCTTGCTGGAGGTCCGCTCGGGAACCTTCCGCAAGCTGGTGCAGACGCTGACGACTTTGCCGAATTTTATTAGCTGGATTCTCGTCTACGCGGTAGCCTGGTCCGTCTTCTCGGTAGGCGACGGCTTCTTGAACCGATTGCTCATTAAACTCGGGTGGATCGGGACGGAAATCAATTTCCTCGCTTCCTCCGATCACGTCTGGTTGACTATGCTCGGCTATTCCCTGTGGAAGGGACTGGGGTGGGGGGCGATTATTTTTCTCGCTGCGATCGCCTCGATCGATCACGAGCAATACGAAGCGGCTACGGTGGACGGGGCGGGACGATTTCAGAAAATGCGGCACGTTACGATTCCCGGCATTCTGCCGACGTTCTTCGTCCTGCTGCTGCTGTCGATCGCCAACTTCATCAACAGCGGGATGGAGCAATATTTTATTTTCCAGAATCCTCTCAACAAGGACAAGATCGAAGTTCTCGATCTGTATGTGTACAACCAAGGAATGGTAGGACAGAGCATTTCATATGCCACAGTCGTCAGCATGCTCAAGTCCCTGGTCAGCGTGGCGCTGCTGTTTGTCGCCAATGCCATGTCCAGAGCAGTACGCAAGGAATCTATCATTTAGCGGTCGGAGGGAAGCGTCAGTGGTCGAGAGCCCAAGAAGTATCGGATCCATCGCATTCCATACGATCAACTACAGCGTGTTTGCGATATTTACGCTAGTGTGCATTTTTCCGTTCTACTATATTTTCATCAATACGATCAGCGACAATTCGCTGGCTTCGTCGGGGCAGATTTTGCTCTTCCCGCAAGGCATCCATTTCAATAACTATGCCGAAGTTTTCAGAGTACGCGGCTTAGGGAACGCCGCTCTGGTCTCCACGGCCAGAACCGTGATTGGAACGGCGCTTACGCTCGTCGGCACCTCGTTCCTCGGCTATGCGTTCAGCAGGCCCGAATACTGGCGGCGCAAGCTGTGGTACCGGTTCGTCATCGTTACGATGTACTTCAACGCCGGCATCATTCCCTGGTTCGTCACGATGAAGAACCTGGGCATGGTCAACAATTTTTGGGCGTATGTGCTGCCCTCGGTCGTCGCTCCGTTTTTCGTCGTGCTGTTCAAAACCTACGTGGAGCAAATCCCGGCTTCGCTGGAAGAATCCGCGCAGATCGACGGAGCAGGGTATGGCACGCGGTTTTTTCGGATCGTCTTTCCGTTGTCGGCGCCGATTCTGGCGACCATCGTTGTGTTCACCAGCGTCGGCCAATGGAACAGCTTCATGGATACGTTGTTTCTGATTCGAGATTCCAAGCTGTATACACTCCAGTTTCTGCTCTATCAGTATTTGAACGAAGTGAACGCGGTGGCGGCTTCGCTGAGAAGCTCCCCGCAGGGACAATTGGTCGATCCGTCCCGATTGCTGACCGCGACCTCTATTCGCATGACGATCTCGATCGTCGTCGTCCTGCCGATCTTGTTCGTGTACCCGTTCCTTCAGCGTTATTTCGTGAAGGGGTTATTGCTGGGCGCAGTAAAAGGATAACCGGATGCAGCGCGCGCAGCCGGAAGTTCTTTTATGCCATATATCATTCGAGAGAAGGAAAAGGAGACAGGTCGATGTACAAATGGATTGGAAAGTCTCAGGCCGCGACATTGCTCATGGCGGTGGCGGTAACCGCAATTCTCGGGGGATGCAGCGACGGCTCCCGCAACGGTGGCGGTTCCGCCAATTCGTCGACAGGCCCGGAAGGTTCGAAACCCGCGGAGACCGTAACGCTGCAAGTATTCTCTTTGCCTTCGAACACCTCCGGTCTGCAGCAAGGATGGTTTGCCGACGTCTTGCGGGATCAAGTCGGCGTGAATCTGGAACTGCTGCCGGCCGGAGACCAGGGCGAGCAGAAGCTGCAAGCGCTCATGGCAGGCGGGGAGTTGCCGGATATCGTCGTATTCAAGACGAAGAGACAGGTTGAAGACGCAGTTCGCGCAGGGATGCTGATCAATCTGGACGACCATATCGACAAGCTCCCGAACGTCGTCAAGAACGCTCCGGCAGCCTTGCAGTACTATCGGGATGCGGCGAGCAACGGTTCGGGCAAAGCCTATGCGATTCCGAATCAAGTCGGACCGAGCGAAGTGGGAGCCACGATCAATTACGGCCCTCTTATCCGCTGGGACCTCTACAAGAAGCTGGGCATGCCGCAGATCAAGGAGCTGGAAGATTATTTGCCGGTACTTAAGCAGATGCAGGAGCTCGAACCGAAGAACAAAGACGGTCAGAAGGTGTACGCATTCTCGCTGTGGCAGGATTGGGATTCGATGCAGATGATGCTGGCTGCCCAGCCTTCGAATTTCATGGGCGTGGACACGGGAGACCAGATGGGCGGTTCTCTTCCCTTCATGCAGGTGGATGTCGCTTCGGGGGATACGATGAGCATTCTCGATCGGGACAGCCAATACATTCGGGCTTTGAGATTTTATTATGAAGCGAACCGCATGGGATTGGTCGATCCGGATTCGCTGACGCAGCGCTGGGACACGGCAGTCGAGAAAATGAACCAGGGCCGGGTGCTGTTCTCGATCTGGCCGTGGTACAACAACAATAAGAAAGAGCTTGTGGACGCGGACCCGCCAACGGGCTTCGAATTCGTGCCGTTCGATTCGTACAAGGGAACCTGGTTCGGCGACAATCCGATCGGCAACCCGTGGGCGTTCGCGATCAGCGCTTCGACCAAGCATCTGGACGCGGCGCTCAAGTATATCGATTTCATGTACTCTACGGAAGGCTTGCAGGTGCTTATGAACGGACCTAAGGGCGTCGTCTGGGAGATGAACGAGATGGGGGAGCCCTACATCACGGAGCAGGGCTGGGACTTGATCGAGAACGGCAAGGAGCTGCCGGGAGGCGGCGTGCTGGGCAGCGCCGTCAACGCGGTGAACGCGCAAGGGCTGTCGGGTGCCGTTATCCATTCGGAGACGAATGCCCCGTTGAACTATGCGCTGTGGCCGACGACGATCAATCGCAATCCTTCGAAGCTAAGCCAGGACTGGCAGAACGCGACCGGCTTCAAGACGCAGACGGAGATGCTTAAGGCCAAGAACATGTATACGCTCTCCACCTTGGCCATGAAGCTCGTGCCGACGATTCCGGAAGAGATTAACGCGAAGGCTGCCCGTATCGGGGACGTCGTGAAGACGAATTCCTGGCTTGCCGTATTCGCGAAGAACGAAGCGGACTTCGACAAATTCGTGGACGAGATGGCAAGCAAAGCCGAAGCGCTCGGCCTTCGGGAAGTGCTGGAGTGGGATGCTGCCGCCTGGAAGCAGGCACAGGAAGAAGCTGAGCGGTACAAGTAGGGAAACGGAGAATTCGTATGTGCGGCATACGGATTTCCAATAAAGGCGGAGACTGCGTACATGGCGATCCATGGTGCAGTCTTTTCCTTGTTTTATCCCGGGGGCAATACCGGAGAAACGGGAATGAGGAAGAGGAGGCGCGCCATGAGAACGGGGACCGGTCGATGGAGACCATTTCGCAACCTGTTTCGTATGCGCATGCACAACCGGCTGATGCTCTACAATACGTTGATCTTTTTGATCGTCGCATACTCGCTCGCCTACATTTCGACCCAATATGCGCTAAAGCTGAGCAGAGTCTCTCAATTGCAGCAGAGCCGAGACGTGCTCCATACCTTGTACAACTATTACGATATCAAGCAGGATGAATTTTTGAATCTGTTGTTTCCCTTATACGAGGTTCAGCAAAATTACTCCGCCATGAGCCGGTTGTTGGAATCGTCGTCCGACTCCGATTACGAGAACGATCCGTTCTATAAACGGGAAATCGTCGGCCTGGCGCAGAGCATCGCGATTCGCGACCCCGATGTCGAAGCCGTCCTGCTCCGCAAAAGCTTGACCGGCGCTCAATACGTGTATAACTCCCGAAGCCGAACGCTGTCGCTCGTCCCGGACGATTATCCCTTCTTCGCCAAGCTGGGGCTTAAGGGAGTCGGGCGTACATTATTCGGAACGACCGCGATTGCCAGCGGCTCGTCCAGCGTATCGGACATCCCCGTATACGGAATCGCGGGAACGCTCGGCACGGCCAACATTCGCCAGAACGCCGGGCAAATTCTGATTGCCTACAACGCTCAGGCGCTGCAGCGCATATACGAGAGCTCCAGGGACAAGACGCTGGGCCGGTTCGTGATCGCAACGGAGGACGGCGAGCTTGTGTACGACTCCGAGAACAGATACGGACAAGCCGGGGTCTTCGAGATGGAGGCGTTGAAGTCCGGAGCGACTCACATTATCCTCTCAGGCAAACGTTACTATGTCCAGTCTATCAAAGCGAACAACCGCAACTACATCGCGGCGAATTTCGTGCCGCAGGAGCTGCTTGACCGGAACGCCGCTCACTTGCCTTATTTGATTTTCGGAGCCGTGACGGCAATGGCGCTGGCCTGCGCGCTATTGTATTCTTTGGCCGGTTCGCTGGCGTTCCGCCGCGTGCGGGAACTGATCGGGGCAATGAAAGTCGTAGGTTCGAACAATCTATCCTATCGCATTCCGCTGCGCGCAAGAACGGATGAATTCGAGGAATTGGCCAAACGTTTTAATTCGATGTGCGATGAGCTGGAGCACAGGATCAACCGGGAATACGCGAGCGAAATTCGCAAAAAGAATGCTGAATTAAAGGCTCTTCAAGCGGGGCTCAACCCCCATTTTCTGTATAATACGCTGGAAACGATCCGGATCAAAGCTCTCGATGACGGCAATGCCGACGTAGCCGAGATGGTCGTCTTATTGGCGAATCTGTACCGCGGCATCGTTCGGGATAACACGTTCATTCCCGTCCGCAAGGAAATCGGCATGTGCGGCATGTACGTGGAGCTCTTCGCGCTGCGCTACGCAAGCCGGTTCGATTTCGAGATGGACATAGATCCGCGGGCGATGGAATACGGGATTCCGAAAAATCTGCTGCAGCCCGTGATCGAAAATTACTTCGTACACGGCATTCGGGAGCAAGGCGATAACAATCGGTTCGCGATCCGGGGATTTGTGCGGGAAGGGGATCTCTATTTCCATTTCGAGGATAACGGCAAAGGGCTCGATCCGGAGCGCCTGCGTGAAGTTCGCGGCGGTCTGGAATCGAGCGTTCCTGTTGCAAGGTCGAGCTATGGTCTCTATAGCGCGAACGAGAGAATTCAGCTCGTGTACGGCAACGATTACGGCATACGCATGGACAGCGAACCGAACCGTCGGACGCGCGTAATCGTACGAATTCCGGCGATGACGTGCGGGGAGCTGAACGCAAGCTTTAACGCATTTGAGCATGCCGCCGGAATTCCACGGGAGAGATCCCGTGCACTTTTTTGAAGATCCGATTAAAGTAGCTTTGATTGGGAATGCCGACCCGATTGGAGATTTCCCCGATCTTGAGATCCGTATCGATCAAGAGCGCTTGAGACGCTTGCAGACGAACTTGCAGCAGGTAATCGTGGAAGTATCTCCCGGTCTCTTCCTTGAACAATTGGCCGAGATAGGCCGGACTCACGTTGAAGTCCGAGGCCAGCGTCTTAAGCGACAAGCCTGAATCGTAATTTTGTCGCAATTGCTCCAGCGTAAGGTGCACCAGCATATGGTACGAAATCTGGCGGCCGTGAATGACGAGGAAGGCTTCGTTAAGAGTTGTCGTCAGCCAGTGGGTCAGCTTGTCGACCGACTGCGCCGCAGTGAATTCCGCCAGCCGCAGAGTGATGGATTCGGGCAACTCGTCGGATACTCGTCCCGATTCGCCGATCGCGCGAACAAGAGACAGAATCAGCGGCAGCATCGCTTTACGCATCTCCGTCAGAGTAACCGCGGCCGACGACTTCATGTACTTCCGGGCCCATTGCATGGCCGCCTGCTGTTCTCCGTCCCTCAGGGCATTCTCGAATTGCAGGGCAAGCAGCTGCCGTTCGTTCGGAATTCCTTGCCGCGGATCGCTTAAGCGGCCGCTGAAGATATAAGGGGCAGGCGGATCGACCAACCGATAGCCGAGATGGAAGAGAGCTGCGGAATAGCTGGCGTTGACGTCCGCGAAGGACGGGGATGCCGGACCGATGGAAGCGAAGACGCGAGTGTCGCTTGACGAGGCTTGAGCCGCAATTCTCTTGATTGCGGCAACAAGCCGATCGTCCCTTGCGGCCAAATCATCGCCGTGCAGGATGCAGACGACACGCAGCGACGAGTCCATGAAGAACTCTCCGCGATAATCGGAAGACAGCGAGGTCGTGCATAGATCAAGCCATCGAGAAACCTGCCGAATTCGATCCGCCGGTTCCGGGAGACGATCAAAGTCCAGCACAACGACCCGGTATTCCGGGTCGTTCAGCTCGATGTGCAGCAGTTCCGCGCGTTCGTAGAGTTCGAAATCCTGGATGGAGCCGTTCGCCCAGCGTTCAAGAATGTTGGCGCGAAATACATGAACCGCGGGGGAATCCGCATTCGCCGCCGATCTGTCCCTGTCCAGGTTAGCTTGCGTCTTCACCAGCGTATCGCTGAGCTCGTCTCCGTTGATGGGTTTGAGCAAATAGTTTTCGACTCCTAATTGGAGCGCCGACTTCACGAATTCGAATTCGTTAAATGCGCTTATAAGGATGCATCGCATAGAAGGGTACTTGCGTTTGACTTCCACAATCAGCTTCAAGCCGTCCATCTGGGGCATGCACACGTCGGCAATCAGCAGATCGACAGGGGCGTCTTCCATAATCGAGAGCGTATCGATTCCGTTCGTAGCCGTAGCGGCGACGATCATGTTGAATTCTTCCCAATGGATCTGCTTGCTTAGCCCGTGAACGATTTGCGGTTCGTCGTCCACGATCAGAACTCTATACATCTCTATCAACCTCTGCCAAGACCCAGCCAATCTTTGTAATACGTCTGAGCGAGACGAGCGTGATCTCCGGGAACGAGAGACAGATCGTTCAGCTCTGCTCCGAAATACAAGGCTTTGTCGTCCGTGACGACTTGGCGCGCGTCGCGGGTGGCGCTCAAAAATTGACGCACGAGTTCATCGAGACGAAGCCGTTCCGGACCGGCGAGCTCGACGGCGCCGTTAACGGGCGCGCCGAGCGCGTAATCCGCCAGAGCGGAGGCCACGTCGTCAGACACGATAGGCTGAATGGACGCGGACGGCAGTCGGACGACGTCTCCCTCGGTCGCCACGTAGGCGATGCTGGGGACGAATTCGAAAAATTGCGTCGCGCGAACGATCGTGTAAGGAATCTTCGAACCTTTTACGAGTTCTTCCTGAGCCATTTTCGCCCGGAAATAACCGCTCTGCAGCAGACGGTCGGTACCGACAACCGACAGCGCAACGTGATGCTGCACTCCGGCCGCGGCTTCGGCAGCAAGGAGATTTCGGCTGGACTTCTCGAAAAATTCCAATACGGCACGGTCCTCGAACGAAGGAGAATTGGCGACGTCGACGACGACTTGCGCGCCGTGAAGCGCTTCTTCCAGCCCTTCGCCGGTAACGGCGTTGATGCCCAGAGAAGGCGACGCCGCCACGACGTCATGACCGAGCTCGCGAAGGTTTTGGACGAGTTTCGCTCCGATGAGCCCGCTGCCGCCAATGACTACGATTTTCATATTAGTTCAAACCCGCTTTCGTCAATCCGAACGCCGCATCGGCGGACCCCGGCACCGTTCTGAAGGCGACGTTAACGCGATTCCAGGCATTGATCGCCATGATCGAGAAGGTCAGGTCCGAGAGCTCCTTCTCGGAGAACTGCTCGCGAACGCGCTGATAGACATCGTCGGGAACGCCGTGTTCAGGCAGCTTGGTCAAGATTTCGGTCCAGGCCAGAGCGGCCCGTTCCCGCGGTTCGAACAAAGTCGATTCCCGCCAAATCGGCAGATGGTAGAGGCGAAGCTCCCGCTCTCCGTGGATTTTGGCCTGCTTGATATGCATGTCCAGGCAGAAGCCGCACCCGTTGATTTGCGATGCGCGAATATGAACTAGATGAAGAATGCTCTCTTCGATCGCTCCCGCCTGTTCCGTGTTGCTGAATTCCAGCAATTTCTTGAAAAACTCGGGGGACTGCTGCATATAGTTGATCCGTTGTGCCATCGTTGATTACCTCTCTTTGTTTGGGTTTGAAGCTCGAATGCCGTTGCCGGTTATTCTCCCTTCGTACATATAACGATGACCGGATTTATTCTGTGACACGGACAAGCCGGCTCAGGCGGCGTTCGCCGTCTTGCGCCGTCGCCGCAGGCTTCCCAGCATCCATAAGATCAAGGGGAGACCGATGTAGAGTGAGGGATACACCAGTCCGATCAGATACGCGTTCTTAAGGGTATTGGAAAGTTCGATACGGTGCGCGCTGAACAGTACGAACGCCAGACAGGCGACGGCGGCCGGCCAAGCGATCAGTCTCCAGTTTTTGAAGCCGGTCCATTCCGATATCCCATAGCTGAGAATGAACAAGCATACCGATAATTTAATAAAAGCGCCGAACAACCAGAACGGGATGTAAAAGGCATCGATATTTTGCACGAAATTGAGAATGGATACGAACTTGGTGAGCGAGTAGACGGGAACGACCAACTCGGCCGCGATATGAGGGCCGGTCACGAATACGAGAACGAGAGTCGCCAATACGCCCCACAGCATCGAGATGGCGGTTCCCCACAGAATCGCGCGGGACGCGGTTCGTTTGTTCTCGGCGAAGAAGAACAGCATGAGGACGATCGAAGGATCCACCATGTAGTTGAACGAATGCAGCGTACCCGTCAGAATGGCCAGCCAGCCCGAGTCGGCATAGACAGGCAGCACCCTTTTGACGTCCATATCCTGCGGATTCAGAAATAGCTGCACGTACAGCAGGAGTACGAACAGGGGGCCGATGATTTCCGCGCAGCGGCTGACGGCGATAATTCCCCCGCGATAAACCGCGTAAGCAACGAGAAACAGCATGCACACCAAGATCAAGGCCATCGGCGTATTGTGGAGCATGACCAGATTTTGAAACTCCGCCATTCCTCTTACGATCGTGGCCATCTGCGTAAACCAGAGCAGGAAATAGAACACAACGATGATTTTGCCCAGCACAGTGCCCAGCAGCTCTTTGACGAAGCCGACCAGCGTTTTATCCTTGTTCTGCATGCAGACCCGCAGCGTGATCCAGGTAGCCGCCAGCATGATCATGCCGCCAAGCAGAATGGAGATCCAGCCGTCCTGGCGCGCCTGCTCTACGGCCAGATGCATGGGAAGGAAGGAGAACACGATCAAGGAGGAGATGCTGATCAGCCAGAACATTTGATAACCGCTTACTTTCATGCTTTGCCGCCATTCCTTCCTTGGGTCAATTAAACGACGTTCCGCTCGCTCCGACGGATCTTAGTTGAACGTTCGACCGGACGGTAACGTCGAGATCCTCGAATTTATGATCCCAATCGTCCTTTTGCGACTTCCACCAGTAGGGGGAGCTGCGGTGCAAGTATTCGCCGATTCCGAAGACGTCGGATCCCCATTCCTGGACTTTATCCATCGTAAGCTGCAGGTCTTCCCGAATTTTGTCGTTCATGTATTTCTGGACTTCCAGCATGTAATGCGTCTCGGACAAGTCGAGCGAGGTCGTGTTTTCAAGAAGATAAGCTTGCGCCATAACGGTGAGTACGACGCGCTGCGGATCATGACCGTCCGCCGAGTCGATCCGGCGTCGAAGATGAGTGAGTCGGAACGACAGGGTGTCTTTGCCGTTTTTCCAAGGAAGCGTAATGGCATGGAAAGTGCCTTTTCCCGACATCCAGACGGCCCCGGCTCCTTCGGCATCGTTCAGGAAGCCCGCGATTTTCAGCTTCTTGTTCAAGGCGGCGAAGCCGGATAACGCGGCAATCGGCCCCGTCTCCTTGCTGCGCACTTTGACCTGTTCGATTTGCAGCACCGGCACGAGAGGGCGGGTCCCTTCGGACAGGCTGTCGATGATGAATTGTCTGGTCGAGAAGCGGTTCATCCCGTTGATCTCCATTTCTTTTCCGGTGGCGATGCTGGACAGATGCTCCATCGGATGGTCGAGCAGGAGAAAGTTTTTGGCGAGATCGCCTTTGACCAGGACGGTAATATCTCTTAAATTGTTGGCAGGGTCCCGGTTGAGTTTATCGAATAATGTACTTACGTCATCTTTTTGAAAATACTGTTCGCTGATGGCGATCAGTTGGCGGTGACTCGGCATCAATCGGCGGGTCATCTTCTTCTGGACTTTGTGAATGGCTTCGAATTCGTTTTTCCCCTTGGCCGACATCACGACGAAGCTGTCCGAATCTCCGGATCCTCCGAACGGGCCGCTCTTCTGTGTAGGGATGACGATCTGATGGCTGACTTCGACTTCTCCGTCGTCGGCGTGATCGACGGCCGTACCCATGACGAAGGCCAATTGATTCGGCTCGATAAAGTCCGTGCAGCCGGAGACGGCGCAAGCAAGCAGCATCAAGACGCTCATGCGGAGGAGAAAGCGAATCATCTGCCCATTCCTTTCTTATTTCCGCCCGCTCTTCGGGGCGAAAGGGTAGCGGATCAGAATGTCTTTGATCCGTTTGCCGTCGAACGGAGCCACCGGGCTCAAGTAAGGCGTTCCGAAAGACTCCAGCATGACCAGATGGATCAGCAGGAAGATGATGCCGAACGCGAAGCCGACGAATCCGAGCATGCCCGTAACGAACAGCAGGAGGTAGCGAATCAGGCGGAATGGAAGCGTCGCGCTGTATCTCGGAATCGTGTAAGTCGCAACGCCCGTCAAGGAAATGACGATAATGATCGGCGTCGAGATGATGCCGGCTTCGACGGCGGCTTGCCCGATCACGAGCGCTCCGATAATGCTGACGACGGGACCGAGCTGGTTGGGAAGATGGACGCCGGCTTCCTGCAAGCCGTCGAAGATGAACATCATGAGGAACACTTCGACGACGGTGGGAAACGGCGAGCTCTCTCTGGCCGTCGCGATGCTGATCATGAGATAGCTGGGGATCATCTCCGGATGGAAAGTCGACAGCGCGACATAGATGGCGGGCAGGGCGAAGGAGATGAAGGTCATGATGTACCGGATCGTTCGGATGAGCAGGACGAAGACGAATCTCTCGAAATAGTCGTCTGCCGACTGAAGGCCCGACCATAGAGTAATCGGCAGGATAAGGACGGAAGGCGTTCCGTTCGCGATCAGAGCGACTTTGCCCTCCAATAAGCTCGCGACCACGACGTCGGGACGTTCGGTATTTTGCACTTGCGGGAAGATGGAGAACGAGTTGTTTTCGAGCCATTCTTCGATATAAGCGGAATCGATGATGCCGTCGGTATCGATCTTGTCCAGCTTGTCGCGGACGACCGACAGCACTTGCTCATCCGCCATTCCTTGCATGTAGGACAGGACGACTTCCGTTTGCGTGTATTTGCCAACGGTGTACGATTCCATTTTCAACTGCGGGTGAACGATCCTTCGTCTGATTAACGACGTATTGGTGCGAAGATGCTCGACGAAGCCTTCCTTGGAGCCGCGCAAGGTCGATTCTTTCTGCGGCTCTTCGATGCTTCGCTTCTCGTAGCCTTGCACTTGAGCGACAAGCGCGGAAGCTTCTCCGTCGACCAATATTCCCAGACAGCCCTGCAGAACGCAGGTAACCAAATTTTCCAAGGAATCCTCCGTTTTTATGCTCGTTAACGGAAGCCATTCGCGCCGGAACATTTCGACGAGAGACGGAATCCGGTCTATGCCTTGCGGCAATCCGTCGAACAGAAGGGGCTTGAGGAAGTTGTCTTCTATGCTTTCGGAACGAATCATCCCATCGAGATAGACGAGTATAAGCTTGGTTTCGTCCCTTAACGTAAAGGAACGCAGCACGAAGTCCGAGCAGTGTTGGAACTGAGCCCGCAAATAAGCTTCATTGATTTCAGCGCTTTGGCTTACGGCACCCATGAACGATCACTCCGGTATCCTCATATTGCATGCTGCTAGTATGTACAATGCTCAAAACGGTATGCGGATTTGGAATTTGGTCCGTATCCCGAAGACATATTTGGTTGGAAGTTGGAGAGGTTAGGATACGCGAAGAGGAGCCGCGTCAGCAGGCAATGTCACAAAAACGGACCCTGATTCGTTTTATTCATAGGGCTATCTATAGGCGAAAAAAAGCAAAGGGAGTAGGTAGGGAAATGCAGGAGGGGTACGCGCGGGAGTTATATATGCAGTATAAGGGGCTGTTGTTCAAGCTCGCTTATCAATTGACCGGATCGGTATCCGACGCGGAGGACGTAGTACAGGACGTTTTTCTGAAAGTATACGACGTACCTCCGGAACGACTGGCCGAACCGAAAGCTTATCTGTGCAAAATGGTTGCGAATCGCTGCAGGGATTTAAATAAATCGGCGCGCAAGAAGCGGGAGGAGTATTTCGGAGAATGGCTTCCCGAGCCGCTCTTGAGTTCGGATGAGGATTTGTCGGAGGCGGTCGCCCGCGACGATCTCTTGTCCTATGCCATGCTCGTCTTGCTGGAACGGCTGTCGCCGACGGAACGGGTCGTTTTCGTTCTCCGCGAGGCGCTCGGCTTTGAATATCGGGAGATTGCCGAGTTGATCGACAAGAGCGAGGTGAACTGCCGCAAGCTGTTCAGCCGCGCCAGCGGCAAGCTCGGACGGGAAGACGACAAGAGCGTTCCTGCCGAAGCGGCTGATCCCGAATGGGCGCACAGCTTTATGGACGCGCTCAAGCAGGGGAGCATGGACCGAATGCTGATCTTGCTCGATCCGAACGCGGTGCTGGTCGCCGACGGAGGCGGCAAAGCTGCGGCGGCCGTCAGGCCGATCAAGACGGGGGACCTCATTGCGCGCTTCCTCCTGGCGACGCTGGCCCGGTTCGTGTCGGACGAAGGGAATTCAAGCATGGAAGTGCGCCGTCTGAACGGACAGTACGGCATTCTGTTCCGGTCAAGCGAAGGCGTTCATACCGTCGGGATGCTTCATGTCGAAGACGGAGCCATTCGCAACCTGTATATTGTCCGAAATCCCGACAAGCTGGCGCACGTGGGAGACTAAGAAACAACGATCGATCGAAGGAGGCTGAATGAACGATGCGAGTCAAACGAATCGTAGCCAACATAGAGACGCAGCGAATCGAGGCGGCGCGCAGCTTCTACCAGGACGTGTTGGGGCTGGAACTGCTCATGGATCACGGCTGGATCGCCACGTACGGATCGGGCGAGCGAATGGGCGTTCAAATCAGCTTTGCCGCGCAAGGCGGGTCGCAGACGCCAACGCCCGACCTGTCGATTGAGGTCGACGACGTGGACGAGGCGCATGAGAGAATGAAGGAAGCCGGCTTTGCGATCGAGTACGGACCGGTCGACGAGCCGTGGGGCGTCCGCCGTTTCTACGTTCGCGATCCGTTCGGCAAGCTGGTCAACATCGTCGCTCACCGTCTCGAATAGGGCCGGAACGAAGACTTGAGCAATATCGTCCAAGCTCCCGAAGCGGCTTTTCTGGTATAGTTACGAGGAACCGCCTAGGGCGTGTATGCAAACCCGCTCAGAGGCATCTATCACCGCCCCTGCTGCGTCACTTTTGCTTGACGTACCTCCGGTACGCCTTCACAAAAGTTCCTTGCATGGAACGAAAATTCGGCAACATCTGCTATCTTCGGAGTATGCATACACGCCCTAGGAGGGATAAGAAGTGCCGGACGAGCTCAGAACGGTATGCTACGATGCGGATTTGCGTATCGAAGCTTATCGTTTTCAAGGATTGATGCAGAAATTTCCCCATCATTTTCATGATTATTATGTCATTGGATTCATAGAGAGCGGCAGACGGTACATGCAGTGCAACAACAAGAGCTATATCATTAACCCCGGCGACATCATCCTGTTCAACCCGAGGGACGTTCACTCCTGCGAGCAGGTCGACGGCAGGCCGATGGATTATCGCAGTCTCAATATCGGTACAGAGGGCATGCGAAGAATCGTGCGCGAGATTGCCGGCAACGACGAATTGCCGAGATTTTCGCGCAATGTCGTTCCTGGCAGCGAGCTGGCGGCGCCTTTGCAGCAGCTGCACGAGATGATTCTGCAGGGGGAGACGGATTTCGTCAAGGAGGAGCTGAGCTTCTTCCTGATTGGCCAACTGCTTCAGGAGCATTCGGACGCTTCCGAGCAGCAGGAAGGACCGGGCGGCGAGTCGCTGTCCGGCTTCGAGACGGTATGCGAATATATGGAAGCCCGTTACGCGGACAAAATTACGTTGGAGGAACTGAGCGGGCTGGCCGGTCTCAGCAAGTATCACTTTCTCCGCTCCTTCGCCCGCCAGAGGGGGCTGTCTCCTTACAGCTATTTGGAGACGGTTCGGATCGGCAACGCCAAGAAGCTGCTGGAGGACGGAGTCTCCCCGGCGGATGCGGCCCATCGGACCGGTTTCAGCGATCAGAGCCATTTTACGAATTTTTTCAAGCGCTACATCGGTTTGACGCCGGGGCAGTACATGCGGATTTTTGCGCGGGATCGTTCCGAACGGCAATCTCCGATTCGGGAGGCGAGATGACGGATAAGCGCTTAAAGGCTTCCGCGCATGCCGCCACGCTGCTGACGATCGTCATTTGGGGCACGACGTTTGTTTCGACCAAAGTGCTGTTAGACGACTTCAGCCCGCTGGAAATTTTGGTGTTTCGATTTCTGATCGGCTATGCGGCGCTGTGGGTCGTCTATCCTCGCTTCGTCCCTTTTCGGCGATGGAGAGAGGAGCTGCTGTTCGCAGCGGCCGGGCTGTGCGGGGTCACTTTGTATTTTCTGCTGGAAAATATCGCATTGACGTACACGTACGCTTCCAACGTAGGGATTATCGTGTCTGTCGCTCCGTTCTTTACCGCGGCGGCCGCTCATCTGATATTGAAGGACGAAGGGCTGCACTTGTCGTTCTTGATCGGATTTCTGATCGCGCTTGCGGGCATTGCTCTGATCTCGTTCAACGGCAGCTACGTTCTGAAGCTGAATCCGCTGGGGGACGGTCTGGCCGTTCTGGCTTGCGTCTGCTGGGCGTTCTATTCCGTCCTGATGCGCATCGTCAGCCGTCTTGACCGCCCGGCTCTCGGGAGCACCAGGCGAGTTTTTTTCTACGGGATGCTGTTCATGCTTCCGGCGACGGCGCTGCTTGATTTTCGCTGGGATCTGCACCGTATTGCCGAAGGGGCCAACCTGTTTAATCTGCTGTTCCTCGGCTTGGGCGCCTCCGCGATGTGCTTCGTCGCCTGGAATTGGAGCGTCGGCATTCTGGGCGCGATCCGGACGAGCGCCTACATCTACCTGGTGCCGGTCATTACGGTCATTGCCGCTTACTTGCTGCTGGAGGAGACGATTACCGCGACGGCTCTGGCGGGGGCGCTGCTGACGCTCGTCGGCCTTGTCGTGTCGGAGCGGCGGCTTGTTCGCGGCAAGGCCAAGCCGCAGGCATGACCTTCTTAATGGACATTCATAGAGAAACGGACAGAATTCGGATCGGCTCGACCGAGTTCTGTCCGTTTTTTTATTGTCCGCAGGGCGGGCCGCCGTAGCCGAGCTTCAGGGAAATTTCGTGGGCCGCTTGCTTGACTTTGCGGATCAGCTCGGGAAGCCGGTCCTCGCCGAACCGTCCTTCGGGTCCGGCGATGCTGAGTCCGGCCGTCATCCGTCCGGTATGATCGAAGATAGGAGCGCATAATTCCGCCGTGTGGTTTTCCAGCTCGGATATGCTGAAGCTGCAGCCGCTTTCCCTGGACGCCGCCAGCGCTTCGCGCAGCTTGGCGAGGCTGACGATCGTTCCGGTCCCGATCGGCTTCAGCTCGACTTCGCTTAAGTATTCTTCCCGTTCCGCTTCCGGCAGGAAGGCGAGCAAGATCCGCGACGAGGCGCCGGCGTAGAGCGGGGCTCTTCTGCCGATCTTCGTGAACAGGCGCACGGGGTGATCGGTGTCGAGCTTCTCGATGTACATGGACGAATCTCCGTCGCGCACCGCAAGGTGGACGGCTTCTCCGATCTCGTCCCGAAGCCGCTGCATCACCGCGGCGGCCGCATGCCGGATGTCGAGCCTCTCCGCGACCAGGTTGCCGAATTGCAGGAACAGCAGGCCAAGCTCGTATTGACCGTCCCGGTCCTTGTGCAGTAAGCCCATGTCCGCCAACGAGCCGATCATCCGGTGAACGGACGACTTGGGAATGCCGGACAGACGAATCATGTCGTTCATGCTGAGCTTCGTATGGACGAGAAACAGGTTTAGCAGATCCATCGATCTGATCACGGTTTTGTTTTTGCTTTTGTTCTGCACGTTTTCCTCCCGATTCCGGTTCTCCGCTTGAAAGCCCGTTCCTAGTTCGGGCTTATCCTCGACTAAGTATACTCCGAATGCAGAAAAGATTGAATAGTCGTTATTTTTGGCGCCTCGCTCGCCGTCTGCGGGCCGTCCATTGCGGCGTTTCCGAAAATTTCTCTTGATTTTTGCGAATTGCCTACTATAATGATCGTATATATTGGATTTGAAATTCGGGATTATTGTCCCGAAATTCGGGATTATTATACGAGAAGAGTTTGAGAGAAGTGAGCCGTTTGACAGCAAGTTATGAGAAATGCGGAGAGGTCGAAGCCAAGCTGCTGCCTCTGGGCGACGCGGCGATTATCGTTCAATTCGGCGAGACCATTTGTCCGGAGACGCACGAGCGGGTGAGACAACTGTCGGAATACTTGGAGCGGCAGCCTTTTGCGGGCATGATCGAGCACGTTCCGTCCTTTTTGTCGGTAGCCGTCTACTACGATCCGTTCGAGCTGGCGACGGGTGCGGAGCAAGCCGGTTCGCCGGAGGACGCCGATCCGTTCTCGATCGCCGCCGAATATCTGCAAGCCGCTCTTGCCAAGCTGGAGCATACCGGACGCAAGCAGGCCCGAATCGTCGAAATTCCCGTCTGCTACGGCGGGGAGCTGGGGCCGGACCTGCCGGAAGTGGCCGCTTACCACGGTCTGTCGGAGCGAGAAGTGATCGAGATTCACGCTTCCGCCGACTATCTCGTCTACATGCTGGGCTTCGCGCCCGGGTTCGCTTACTTGGGCGGGCTGCCGGAACGCATCGCGACGCCCCGCCGCGCGACGCCCCGGCTGACGATTCCGGCTGGAACGGTCGGCATCGCGGGCGACCAGACGGGCGTCTATCCGATCTCCACGCCTGGCGGCTGGCAGCTGATCGGCCGGACGCCGGAGCCGCTGTTTCTGCCGTCGGCGATGCCGCCGACGCTGCTGCGGGCGGGCGACATCGTGCGCTTTCGTCCGATCGCCCGGGACGAATTCGATCATCGGGAGGAGGAGCGAAGATGAACGCGGTCATTCTTAAGCCGGGCCTCCTAACGACGGTGCAGGATCTGGGCCGATACGGCGTTCAGCAGTACGGCGTTATTGTCGGCGGAGCGATGGACGGCTTCGCGCTCCGCGTCGCCAATCTGCTCGTCGGCAACGAAGAGAATGCGGCCGGCTTGGAGATCACGATGCTCGGTCCGGAAATTTTCTTCCCCGAGCCGGCGCTGCTCTCGATCTGCGGCGGCGATCTGTCTCCCGTCCTGAACGGAAGGGAGATCCCGCTGTGGCGGACGGTGTATGCGCCGGAAGGCAGCCGGCTCCGCTTCGGCCCGCTCAAGCTGGGCTGCCGCGCTTACCTGGCGATAGCGGGCGGCGTGGATGTGCCGGAGCGGATGAACAGCCGCTCCACGTATTTGCGGGCCGGTCTCGGCGGCTTCGAGGGACGCGCCCTGCAGGCGGGAGACCGGCTGCCGATCGGGCTTCCGTCCGAGGGCGGCCGCCGTCTGGCCGAGCAGCTCGTGGGCGAAGCGCGGGCAGAGGGAGCGGGCGTCAGCCGCTGGTCCGTCGCGCCCGATCTGCTGCCGGCCTACTCGGCGAGTCCGGAAGTGCGGGTCATTGCCGGGCAGGAGCTGGCGCTGTTCGACGAAGCGGACGCGGATCGTTTTTTTCGCGAAGCATACACGGTGCGGACCGAGTCCGACCGGATGGGCTACCGGTTATCCGGCGCCGAACTGCGGCTGCGGGAGAAGCGCGAGCTGATCTCCTCGGCGGTCACGTTCGGAACGGTGCAGGTGCCGCCCGACGGACAGCCGATCGTGCTGATGGTCGACCGTCAGACGACCGGAGGTTATCCGAAAATCGCGCAGGTCGCTTCCGTCGATCTGCCGCTGCTGGCCCAGGCGAACCTGGGCGGCCGGGTCGGGTTCCGCCTCGTCACCTTGCAGGAGGCGCAGCGGCGGCATCTGATCCGCGAGAGCGGCATTCGCACGCTGCGCCTCGGATTGGAACGGATACAGACTAGCACATACGGGAAGGTGAACGCCGATGGCAAATGACAGTCAGCCGAAGCTCTCGATTCGGGATCTCGCGGTGGAGTATAAGTCGAAAGGACGGCAGACCGTCGCTCTGGAAGGAGTTCGGCTGGACGTCCGGGACGGGGAGTTCGTGTCCGTCGTCGGTCCGAGCGGCTGCGGGAAGTCGACGCTGCTGAAAGTGGTGGCCGGCCTGCTGCAGCCCGCGGCGGGAACGGCGGAGATCGACGGCCAACCGATCGAAGGGGTTCCCGATCAGATCGGCATGGTGTTCCAGAACGATGCGCTGCTTCCTTGGAAAACGGTGACCGACAACGTCCGGTTGCCGCTGGCGATCAAAGGGCTGCCGGAGAAGGAGCAGCTGCGGGAAACGGAACGTCTGCTGAAGATGGTCGGGCTGGAAGGCTTCGGAAGCTTCTTCCCCAAGCAGCTGTCCGGGGGCATGAAGAAGCGGGTGGCACTGGCCCGCACGTTCGCCTACGATCCCGAAATCTATTTGATGGACGAGCCGTTCGGACCGCTGGACGCGCAGACGCGGGTCAAAATCGGCGAACAGTTTTTGCGGATGTGGGATGCGGTCGGCAAGAGCGTGCTGTTCATTACCCACGATATCGAAGAGGCGATCGCGATGTCCGACCGGGTCATCGTCATGTCGGCCCGTCCGGGGCGGATCAAGGCCGAGTTCGACGTCCGCCTGGCGCGTCCGCGTCCTTTTTACGACATTCGGTTCGATCCGGTATTCAAAGAGCTGCAGAAAGAAATTTGGGCGCAAATGGCCGACGAGACTTCGGGAGGGGACAGCTGATGGCGGCGAAAACGAACAAAGGCGCGCCCCGCTCGGCCTCGTTCCGGGAGCGCGAATATTCCAAAACGTCTATCTGGTTGGGACGGCTCGTCGTGCTTGCGCTCGTGCTCGGGCTGTGGGAGCTGCTGTCCGGCAGGGCGTTCAACTCCTTCTGGCTCAGCAAGCCTTCGCTGATCGGCGGACGGATCGTCGAGATGATCGGCGACGGAGACTTGTGGTTCCACATGAGCGTCACGCTGCAGGAGGCGATCGGCGGTCTGGTCATCGGGATGATCGGCGGTACGCTGCTGGGCGTCGGCCTGGCGTTCAGCGGCATTTTCGAGAAATGGATTTATCCGTACATGATGGCGCTCTACAGCCTTCCCCGCGTCTCACTGGCTCCGCTGTTCATCGTCTGGTTCGGCATCGGCCTGTCGTCGAAAATCATCATGGTCGTGGCGATGGTCATTTTCGTCGCTTTCTACAACGCGTTCGAGGGAATACGCAACATCGACAAAGACCTGATGGACATGATGAGCACCTACAAGGCGAAGTGGACGCACAAGCTGCGCTGGGTCGTGCTGCCGTCGATCACCGTCTGGCTGCTGACGAGCGTGCGGCTGAACATCGGCATGGCGCTCATCGGCTCCGTAATCGCCGAGCTCGTCGGTTCCAACCGGGGGCTGGGCTACTACATTACGTATTCTTCGAACATGCTGGATACGACGGGCATTTTTACCGGGCTCGTGCTGATCATGGCGATCGCGGTCGTCCTGGAGCAGCTCGTGCTGCTGCTCGAGCGGCGCCTGCTGCGTTATCGGTAACTCTGAATCTCGCTCCAACCCGACAACGGGAGCGGCTTGATATACAACTAAACTTCAACCCTTAGGGAGGACATGTTCAAATGAAATCGGTCAAAACAGTTGTGTACACGCTTCTTGTGCTTATGGTTGCGGCGCTTGCCGCATGCGGCAAAACGACGTCGGAGCCTTCTCCGAGCAGTGGGGCATCCGCCGGAGGAGCGGCGGCCGGAACCGGCGAAGCCAAGCCGCAGTCTGCCGGAACGATCCGGCTCGGTCTCGTCGGCGGCGGGATGACGCCGATGGTCGTGCAAATCGGGCTGAGCGACGGCTCCTATGAACAGGCTGGCATCAAAGTCGAAGAGAACGACTTTACGGCCGGCGCGGACATGGTTCAGGCGCTTGTCGGCGGCAGCCTCGACGTCGTGCTCGGCTCTTACGAGCACGTGCTCAGGCAGCAGCAGAACGGGCTGGGCGTCAAGGCGTACGGAGAAATTTTCAACGGCGTCGGCTATGCGCTGATCGTCAAGCAGGACGCGCCGTATCAGTCGCTCGCGGATTTGAAGGGGACGACGCTGGCGGTGACCAAGGTCGGAAGCCTGTCCGATACGGGCCTGCGCGAAGGGCTTAAGGAAGCGGGAATCGACCCCGAGAAGGAAGTCCAGTTGATCAACGGCGGCAGCGGCGCGACGATGCTGGCGGCGATCGAGAGCGGCCAGGCGGCCGGCGGCATGGTGTCGGAGCCGACGATCTCGCAGATGCTGGCAACCGGCAACTATCGCATTCTGTATGATCCGCCGTTCGAATATGCGGGCATCGTCATTATGGCCAAGACGGATTGGGTCGCCAAAAACGAAGAGCTGATGAAGCTGTTCCTGAAGGTGACCGGAGAAATCAACGATCGCGCGCAGGCGGACGCGGCCGGCGCGGTAGAGGCGATGGCGAAAACATTTAACCAAATTCCGCGCGACGTGCTGGAATCGGCCGTTCACAACCAACTGGTCAAAGTGCCGGCAGGACTGGAAGTGACCAAGGACGGCGCCGCTTACGTGCAGAAGACGCAGCTTGACCAAGGCATCTTGAAGAAGGAAATTGCTTACGACGAGACGGTCGATCTGTCCTTATTACCTTAATAGTGAGTGTTCAAAAAGTCCGGTTTTCAGCACCGAGGCTGGTCGTTCGCCTTACGGCGAACTGCTCGCCCATGCATCCGGGAAGGTTGGATGAAGCTAGGATGTGAGGAAGCGATCGCAAAAGTGTAGGACCTACATGAGTACCGGAAGATCCGGCTGAATTCAAGATTCGATGTCGAACCTACTTCCCGAGATGCTTCGTGATCAAAATTGGACTTTTTGAACTACTGTTGAGATGAGGTTCAAAAAGTCCGATTTTCAGCACCGAGAATGTTGGATGAAGACCGGTGCTGAGGAACGGAGTGTAGGCAAACCTACATGAGTACCGGAAGAACCGGCTGAATTCAAGATTCGATGTCGAACCTACTTCCCGAGATGCTTCGTGATCAAAATTGGACTTTTTGAACTACCTTATATAGAACAGGAGTTGGCAACATGGCCCAGGATTTGAGAACCTACCTCCGTCAACTGACGGAGCTCGACGAACGCAGCGTCCGGCTTGTGGACAAGGAGGTCGATCCGAAATTCGGCATTACCGCCTACGCCGCCGCGCTGGCGGAGAAGGGAGATTACCCGTCCCTGCTCTTCGAACGCGTCAAAGGCTCGGAGTTCGCCTGCGTCTCCAATCTGCTGACCTCTTACGAGCGCATCGCCCTCTATCTGGGCTGCGAGGTGTCGGACATCCCGCGGGTGTACGGGGAGAAGCTGAAAAAGCCGGTCGACCCGATTGTCGTCGAACGCGCGCAAGCGACCGTCAAGCAGAATGTCATCGCCGAAGAGGACGTCGACCTGGGCAAGCTGCCGATTCCGGTTCACAACGAGATGGACGGCGGGCCGTACTTGTCCGCCGGCGTCATGATCATCCGCGATCCGGACTCCGGTCTGATCAACGCAGGCATTTACCGCCATCAGATTTTTAACGAGCGCGACATGGGCGTCTGGTTTCTCGGCGCCCACCACGGCGGGCTGATCTACAAGAAATATAAGAAAATGGGCAAACCGGCGCCGATTGCGATCGCGCTCGGTCACCATCCCGGCTTCGTGATGGGAACCGTATCCCGGGTGCAGGGCATCGGCGGCGAGTACGAAGCCGCGGGAGCGCTGATGGGCGAGGCGCTGGAAGTCGTGCAGGCGGAAACGTCGGACCTGCTCGTGCCGGCTCACGCCGAGCTGATTCTCGAGGGCGAAATTTTGCCGGACGAGGATCACGCGGAAGGGCCGTTCGGGGAATGGCCGGGCCACTATCTGGGCGGCGGCTCCGTGCCGAAGATCCGCATCAAGCGCATTACGCACCGCAATCATGCGATTTTCCAGGACATCGTGGCGTCGGGCCGCGAGCACCTTGTCGTCGGCGGCGTACCGCGCTCCGGCAGCATCTATCAGACGGTCAAGCAGGTCGTGCCAAGCCTGAAAACCGTTCATGTGCCGTTCTACGCCCGGATGCACTGCTACATCTCACTGCACAAGGAGCGGGAGGCCGACGTGAAGAAGGCGGCGTTCGCCGCGCTGAACACCGAGCAGGAAAATCTGCGGCACATTGTCGTCGTGGACGACGATATCGACGTGTTCAACGGCGAGGAGGTCGCCTGGGCGATCGGCACGCGCTTCGACGCGGAGCGGGACCTGCTGGTCATTCCGCGATGGAACGGACCGGGCGGCCTGCTGCCGACGAACTGGGAGTACAACGCCGAAGGCAAGAACACGCCGCGGATGTCCAGCGCTGCGATCATCGACGCCACCAAGCCGGCGCCGCCGGTCGTCTTCCCGAAGCGCGCCCGAGTGCCGCGGGAATTCATCGAGCTGGCCGACCTGCAGGCGCTGCGCGAGCCGGGCAAGGCAGCGCGCGACAAGTGGTTCTAAGCGGTTCAAGCCGCGCGGCAGCGTCCGGACGGCCCTTCGGGGCCCCGCGGCGCCGCCGCGCGGCTTGGCGTCCGCCTGACAAGAATACGGGATCGCGGGTCCACAACTAGCAACGGGAGGTAGACGAACATGAAAGCTGTAGATTTGAACTGCGATTTGGGAGAAAGCTTCGGCGCGTACAAGCTGGGGCGGGACGAGGAAATTTTGAAGCACGTGACGTCGGCCAACGTCGCCTGCGGCTTCCATGCCGGAGACCCCGCCACGATGCGCCGGACGGTGCGGCTGGCGCTCGACAACGGCGTGGCGATCGGCGCGCATCCGGGGCTTCAGGATTTGATCGGCTTCGGCCGCAGGGACATGGACATCAGCCCCGAGGAGGCCTACGATCTGGTTGTGTACCAGCTCGGGGCGCTGTGGGGCTTCGTGCGCGCGGAAGGCGCCTCGCTCCAGCACGTGAAGGCGCACGGTTCGCTGTACAATATGGCGTCCCGCAGCGCCGGCCTGGCGCAAGCGATCGCCGAGGCGGTATACCGGGTCGATCCGTCGCTCGTGCTGTTCGGACTGGCCGGGGGCGAGCTGATCAAAGCCGGCGAGCGAATCGGCTTGCGCACGGCCAGCGAAGTGTTCTCCGACCGGACGTATCAGAACGACGGCTCGCTCACTTCGCGCAGGCTGCCGGATTCGGTCATTACCGACGACGATCGCGCGCTGAAGCAGGTCATCCGGATGGTGGCGGAAGGCAAGGTTCGCACGCAGCAGGACGCGGATATCGATATCCAGGCGGATACGATCTGCGTTCACGGGGACGGCGTGCGGGCGGTCGAGTTCGCGGGACAAATCAGAAGCTCTCTGGGCGAAGCCGGCATCGCCGTGCAAGCGGTCGGCGCGACTCTGGCAGGGAAGCTATAAACGAAAGAGAGGAGTTGCGCGCGTGAATACGTTGCAGTTGCAGACCGACGTGCTGATCGTCGGAGCGGGAGCGGCCGGGATGATGGCCGCCAGAGCCGCGGCGGACGAAGGCGCCGACGTCATTCTGACGGACAAAAGCCTGATCGGCCGCGGCGGGGCGACGATTCTCGCCCAGATGACGGTGGCGGTGGCGCTTGGCGAAGCCGAGGAGGACAGCCCGGACGTTCATTTCGAGGATACGATGAAGGGCAGCCGCGGCTTGGCCGATCCCCGCATCGTGCGGGCGATCGTCGATCGCGGGCCCGAGGTTATTCTGGAGGCGGAAAGCTACGGCGTAAGATGGGCCAAAACGGCGGACGGCTGCCGCTCGCAGGCGTTCGCGCCGGGACATTCCCGCGCCCGCTGCGTGTACGTGGACATTCTCAATACCGGCGGAGCGACCGCCAACGGCCTTAAGAAGGCGATCTGGAAGGATGCGCGGATTCGTCGTCTGAAGAACATCATGATTACGAAAATCGTCGTCGAGGACGGACGCGCCGTCGGCGCCGTCGGCTTCGAGATGGAGGAGCTGCGTCCGGTCGCGATTGTCGCCGGCACGGTTATTGTGGCGACCGGCGGGCTGACGGAGGTATACGAGCGCAACAGCGCTTCGACCAACATGACCGGCGACGGCTTCATGCTGGCCGCCGAGGCGGGGGCGGAGCTGCGGGATATGGAGATGGTGCAGTTTTTCCCGATCGCCCATCTGTTCCCGCCGCTCGTCGGCATCGATCCGATCATGTGGGACCCGTTCCGCTACAAGCTCGGGGGACGGCTGCTCAACGGCGAGGGCGAGGAGTTCATGCATCGCTACAACGGCGAGGTGGCGGGCAAGTATACGGCGGCGCGCGACCAGACGACGCTGGCGATTTTCCGCGAGGTGGAGGCGGGACGCGGCACGCCGCACGGCGGCGCGTATCTCGACTTCCGCATGGTTCCGGAGGAGAAGCTGAAGGAGGCGTTCGGTCCGGTCATCGGCATTCTGGCGAACCAGGGCCTCGACTTGACGCGCGACATGGTCGAGGTGGCGCCGATGGCGCACTTCATGCTCGGCGGAGTGCGGGTGGACGAGCGGATGCGCACCCGCGTGCCGGGGTTGCTGGCCGCGGGCGAGCTGATCTACGGCATGCACGGCGCGAACCGGCTGTCCGGCAACGCGATTACCGAGGCGCTCGTGACCGGCCGGATCGCCGGGGAGACCGCGGCGCGCGCGAAGGCTGACAGCCCCTCTGCATCCGCCGAAGCCGAAGCCGCCGTGCTGCGGTCGCTGGAGGCGGAGTGGAAGCGGCTGGAGGCGTTCTGGCACCCGGCTCCGACAGAGCGCGACACCGCTTCTCTGCTGACGTTCAAGCGCAAGCTGCAGCGGATCATGTGGAAGGGCGCCGGCCCGCTGCGGACGGAAGAGAGCTTGAAGGCGGCGCTGGCCGACGTCCGGGCGCTGCGCGGAGAGCTGGACGCGATCGCGCTGGCGAAGCCGGGCAGGTACGCGCTGCCGCTCGTCGAGAAGCTGGAGGCCGCGAACATGCTCCGGGTCGGGGAAGCGATCGTCCTGAGCGCGATCGAGCGCCGGGAGACGCGCGGCGCTCACGTGCGGCTCGACTACGAGGAGACGCTGGGGACCCCACAAGGCTCGAGCCTGTCGCTGGACGGCCTGGATGGCGAGAATGGCGGCTGGAAGCTGACGACGACGGCGCTGCCCGGCTCCGAAGAGGAAGGAGGCAAGCCCCATGTCCACCGTTAAACTGCAGTTGACCCGCGGAGAGATCGGCGAGGAGCCGTCCGTGGAGACGTACGAGGTGCCTTACCGGGACGGCATGAGCCTGCTGGACGCCCTGTTCTGGATTCGCGAGCACGAGGACCCTTCGCTTGCCGTGCGGTATTCGTGCCGCTCAGCCAATGCGTGTAAGGAATGCTCGGCGGTCGTCGACGGCAAGGCCGGTTTTCTGTGCAGCATCCGCGCCCGATCCGGGAGCGAGGTTCGCGTCGAACCGCTGTCCGGAAGGCAATGGATTAAAGATTTGGCCACTTTGCTGGATTAACGGCGAAGCGGACGACTGATAACGAAGGAGCGATGACGAATGACGGAACCCAAGCTGACGACGGCGATGTCGGAGAGCGACCGGACGCTGAAGCTGCTGTCCGGCGCGCGCCGCCTGCCGGGCTTCGAGCTGGAAGTTCGCCGGGAAACGGTGGAGCAAATGTTTATCAATCAAATCTCGCAGGCGTCGTACGACATTTCGGAGCTGTCGCTTGCTTCTTATCTGATTGCCAAAAGCGGAGGCGATACCCGTCTGACGGCGATTCCCGTATTCCTGTCCCGTTCCTTCCGCCACAACGCCATCTACGTGCGCGCGGACAGCCCGTGGCGTCATCCTTCCGAGCTGAAGGGACGGCGCTTCGGCTTTCCCGAGTTCCAGATGACGGCAGCCGTCTGGGTGCGCGGCATGTTCCGGGAGGAATGGGGCCTCGGCCAGGGCGACCTGGAATGGTTCACCTTCCGGCCCGAGCGGGTTCCGGTGGACATTCCGGCGACGCTGACCGAAGGCGACCTGTTCGAGGCGCTGGTCGAAGGCCGGGTGGACGCCGTCATGTCGGCGCGCCGGCCGCCGGAGGCGCTGTTCCCGGCTTCGGGCGAAGGCGGCGCGGTGCGCCGGCTGTTCCCGGACGTATGGGACGCGGAGCGGGAGTATTACGGGCGCACGGGCATTTTCCCGATCATGCATCTCGTATCGCTCAAGGCCGATACCGCGCAGCGGTACCCCGAGCTGCCCCGGCAGCTGTACGAGCTCATGCTCGGCGTCAAGAACGAAGGCATCGCCGGACAGCTCGAGACGATCAAGAACAACACCTCGGACCCGTGGGCGTGGGAATCGGTCGAGCGTTCGTCGAAGCTGATGAACGGCGACATCTGGCCTTACGGAACGGCGGCCAACTGGACGCAGATCGTCAAGTTCATGACGTATTTGCGCGAGGACGGGCTGCTGAAGCGCGAGCTGGCCCCGGAGGAAGTGTTCCACGCTTCGCTGCTGGACACCTGAGACATTCGCGGACGGACGGCGCCGCTTAGGGCGGATCGACGTTCGCCGACCCATTTTTACGGATAGGAGCCAAAAGACATGAGCGCATCCCAACAATCGCCAACGCCGCTCTGGACGACGGAGGAACCGCAAAACCATCCCGACAGCCCGCTGTCCAGAGCGTTCGCCCAACCGCTGATGCTCGGCCTGTTTTTGCCGCTGCAGACGGGAGGCTGGTCGCAATCCACGCTGCCAAGGGGTACGGACTGGACGTTCGAATACAACGCGAGACTGACGCAGCAGGCGGAAAATCTCGGCTTCGACGTCGCTTTCGGACTTTCCCAATGGCTGCCCAAGGGCGGCTTCGGCGGAGAGACCGGCTACCGGGAAAACTTCCTCGATCCCTTCGTCTCGGCGGTCGCGCTCGCTTCGGTGACGCGCCGCATTTTGCTGATGGGCACGATTCACATTTTGTACGGCCCGTGGCATCCGATGCATCTGGCCCGCTTTCTGGCGACGGCCGATCATATTTCCGGAGGGCGGTTCGGAGCGAATATCGTGACCGGCTACGCCGAAAACGAACCGCGCATGTTCGGCATGACCCGCGCCGAGCACGATTTGCGCTACGCCCAGTCGTCCGAATTTACGCAAATCTGCAACGCGCTGTGGTCGGGCGTCGACAATCTGACGTACCAGGGGCAATTTTACGCCCTTGAAAATGCCTACGTATCGCCAAGACCGCGTTACGGCCGGCCTGTGCTGGCTACCGCATCGGGCTCTCCGGCCGGCTTCGATTACGCTTCCCGCTATTCCGACATCGTGTTCGTGTCCAGTCCGGCCGGGGAGAAGCTGGCCGACGCGCTGCCCAAGCTGCCCGCGCACGTCGCGACGGTCAAGGAGGCGGCGGCCGCGCGGGGCCGCCAGGTGCGCGTGATCATCAACCCGACGATTATCGTGCGGCCGACGCGCGAGGAAGCATACGCCTACTACCAGTCGATCATGGACCACGCCGACCTCGGCGCGATCCGCAATTTCAGCTCGCGCCACGCCGCCGGAGACAGCCAGTCGTGGCTGGAGCATTCGGCCAGAGGCCGGGCCGTCGGCGGACATCTGCACATCGTCGGCTCGCCGGAGGAGGTCGCGGAGCAGCTTCGCCAGCTTCACGCCTCCGGCATCGACGGCATCCAGATCACCTTCTACGACTACGAGCCGGAGCTCGCCTACTTCGGCGAGAGCGTCATCCCACTGCTCGAGCAGATTGGCCTGCGGCATCCCGTCGCTCCGCTCGACTGACTCCGAACTCGCTCCGGCGGGCTTTCGGCCGCAGGTCCTTCGTTTTCCGCTTCGGCGGCAACTCGGAGGGCCTTTTGCCATACGGCTCTGCCGACGTCCGTTCCGATTCGTTGCCATTGCTGTCCGTTCGGTCTAAAATGGAGTCGAATTCAACGAATGGTCGGGTCTGGCCGCAGACAGAAGGTGTTACGAACATGACTGATCCTAGTCAGTCGCTTTACGCATTTCAATCGATTGCCCGCGTTTCTTGCGGCCATCGCCAGCCGGAGCGGAGGCTTCATTCGGCGTCGGCGTGGATGCTGGTCGCCGTTGCCGGAAGCGGCAGCGTTTTCGCCGAGGGGCGGCGGTACGCGCTCGCTTCCGGCGGCGCCTTGACGGGTGGGCCGGGCGGCATCGTCCTGCAAGGGGAAGACCGCCTGGAGGCGGAATGGAAGCTGTATTTCGTCGAATTCGTGCCGATTCGGCTGACGTCTCCGTCGCCCGAACGCCTGACGGCGAAGGCGGAGGAAGGCAGCAATCCCTGGAACGGCTGCAGATATGCCACGGACGCGAACGAATTGGGGACGTTGGCGGAACGATTGTACACGGCCGTCCATATGAATATGGACTCGCCGCAATACGGCTTGAATGCGCATGTACTCGTGCAGCAGATGGTGCTGTGGTGGCTCGGCGAAGCGGAGGAGGGCGACGGGCGGCAGCGCACGACAGACACGGCAGTGCTCGCGGCGCTGAGCGACATGGAAAGCCGCCTGGACGAGCCGTGGACCCGCGAGCAGCTTGCCGCGAAGGCGGGAATCGCGCCTGCGTATTTCTCCGTTTATTGCCGCAAGCTGACCGGCCTGTCGCCTTCGGTGTATTTGGAACGTCTGCGCGTGCATCGCGCGGCCGAGCTGCTGCTGCAGGATCGGCACCGCAAGGGAGACATGGCCGACATCGCCCGCCGCTCGGGCTTCCGGGACGCCTGGTATATGAGCAGGCGCTTTCGCAACATGCAGGGCGCGGGGCCAACTTCCTATCGCCGCGATTTCGTCCCCGAGCGGGTCGCGACGCTCGAGTATCCGTATACGAACCATCTGCTCGCCCTTGGCGTCAAGCCTGCGGCAGCCCGATTTGGCGGCGTGGGCGAGGCGATCCGTCACGGAGACCGGGAGGGAATCGCCGAAATCCCCGCGCTGCTCTCCGTGGAAGGCCGGAAACAGTTGCTTCAGCGCCATGAGACGCAGTTAATCGTAACGTACGACTCCGAACCGATTCGGGACAACATGCGCTCGGTGGCGCCGGTCGTGCATCTGCCCTGGCTGTCGATGAGCTGGCGGGAGCATATGACGGCGATCGGAAGGCTGCTGCGCAGAGAGACCGAAGCGGCCGGACGCATCGCCGCGTTGGACAGGCAGGCCGAAGCGGTCCGGGAGCAGGCGTATCGCTTCTTTCCCCCGGAGACGACGGTAAGCTTGTTCAAGATCGAAAACAAGCGCTGCTATTTGTATGGAATCCGGGACATGGGCTGCATTTTCTACGAGTTCCTCGGCTATTCCCCGCATCCGTACATGCGGCGGCGTCTGGAGCAGGATACCCGTCTGCACAGCGTGGAAATTTCCCTGCGGCAGATGGCAGACTATGCCGGAACCTTGAACTTCATTGTGCTGTATCCGGACGAGGGCGGGCAGGGCGACTTCCTGCGCACGAACGAGCATTGGCGGGATTTCGAGGTGAAGGCGGGGCGGGCGGTCGCGTATGTGGATTACCGGGAATGGCTGCATTACGACCCGCTCAACTTCGCGCTGCAACTGGAGAAAGTCGTCCCTCTGCTGGAGAGGCAGTCGCAGCGGCTTTTAACAATATGACCAGTAACTTTTAATAATCGGTTGTAGCGGACAGACAATCTTCCTTCTACAATGATGATTATGATTCTCATTATCAACATTGGCGGAGGGAACAGAAGCATGTGCAAGAAAATGATCGCGATCGCGGCGTTGCTGCTTACGATCGCGTTAATCGCGGCTTGCGGCCGCGCGAATGAAACAAGCCCGCAGCATTCGGCGACGGCAGCGGTGGAAAGCGCGCCCTCGCAAAGCGCACCGGCGGAAAGCTCATCTGCGGCCGCCGAGACGCCGTCGCAACCGGCGGAGAGAACCGTCTCGACGGTGAACGGCGACGTGAAGATCCCGGCAGAGCCGCAGCGGATCGCTGCCACGTATTACGCCGGGGAGCTGGCGGCGCTCGGCATTCGGCCGGCCGGTACGGTTACGCGGCTGCTGGGAGAAGCCAGCCCCAACTTGGCGGCCTATACGCAGGGGACGGCGGATATCGGCAATTTCCCTCCGAGTCTGGAGGCGATCGTCGCGCTGGATCCCGATCTGATTCTGGCGACCGATTTCGACGGCATCGAGTATGCCGATTATGCCAAGATCGCCCCAACGATCGTGCTTCCGTGGAGCAACGACGACGTCTGGACCAAGCTGCGCACGATCGGCGGTCTGCTCGGCAAGGAAGCCGAAGCGGAGTCGTTCATCTCCGGGTACGAATCGCAGGCTTCCGAAGCGAGAGAGAAGATCCAGGGAGCCGTAGGCGCGGACGAGACCGTATCGATTATCCGCTTCTTCGGCAGCTCGATCCGCGTGTACGGCGGACGGGATATCGGCCACGCTTTCTACAACGGTTTACAACTGGCTCCGCCGCCGAAAATCGCCGCGGAGATGGCGCAAAACCTGAACTTCAACAGCACGGAGAACGTGGCGCTGGAAGAGCTGCCCGACTACGCGGGGGACCGAATCTTCGTGGTTGTGACCGACGAAGACGGAGACAAAGCCTACAAGGAGGCGCAGAAGCTGTCCCTGTGGTCCGAGCTGCCCGCGGTCAAAAACGGGTTCGTGTACGAGCTGCCGGCGGACAAGTGGTTCGCCTACGATCCGATATCCGTGCAAGCTACGCTGCAGGGGGCGGTCGACATTCTGACAGCGGGCAAGCAGCAATAGGAAGGGGCTCTGACGGGATGGCAGCAAAACTGGAGCTTTACGACGTAACGATAGTCGGCGGCGGGCCGGCAGGTTTGTACGCCGCATTCTACAGCGGCATGCGGGATATGAAAACGAAGCTGATCGAAGCGCAGGAGGAATTGGGCGGCAAGCTGCTGATCTACCCGGAGAAGATGATCTGGGACGTCGGCGGAGTGACTCCGATTCGCTGCGACCGATTGATCGCGCAGCTGATCGAGCAAGCGCGGACGTTCGATCCGACGATCGTGCTGGGACGCCAGGTTACCGGTTTGCAGCGGCTGGATGACGGAACGATGATCCTCGAGACGGATAAGGGGGAGAAGCATCATACGAGAACGCTCATTCTGACCTTGGGCTACGGCGTGCCGCGGCCGGCCAAGCTCGAGCTGGACGGGGCGGATCGTTACGAGGTCGCGAACCTGCACTATACCGTAACGAGTCTGGAGAGCTTCCGCGGCCAACGGGTGCTGTTGTCGGGCGGAAGCGACGCGGCGGTGGACTGGGCGATGGAGCTGGAGCCGTATGCCGCCGGTGTGACGATGGTGCATCGAAGGGAACGGCTGGGCGGACACGAGAAAAACGTCAGGCACGTCATGGAATCGACGATACGCGTGATGTCGCCGTACGTGATCGAACAGCTGCATGGCGAAGGGGACAGGATCGAGTCGGTGACTGTCCGGAGAGTGAACGCCGCGGGCGAGCCGACGGAGGAGACGGAACGACTGGAGGTGGACGCCGTTGTGATCAACCACGGCCATCCGGGCGACTTCGGTCCGATCGCGGACTGGGGGCTGGAGCGGGAGTACGCCAACATCCGGGCGTACGAGCGGATGGCGACGAACTTGCCGGGCATCTTCGTCGCCGGCGACACCGCCAGCTATCCGAACAAGCTGAAGCTGATCGCCGGCGCGTTCAACGACGCGGCGGTGGCGGTCAACGGGGCCAAGCTGCTGCTGGAGCCCGGAGCGCCTTCGATGGCTTACGTGTCTTCCCACAACGGCGTGTTCAACGAGAGGAACAAGGCGCTGGCGGCGAAGAAACGGTCATAAACGACGAATACGGGGTTGTCCTGAGGCGAGATAGAAGCCTTGGACAGCCCCGTATTTATTTTAGGAAAGGAAAACACAAGTTAGTAGAGAAAGAGACAAACCCTGAGGGGAGGGGGCCCATACCGGGCGTCGAACGCCGTGTTATACTGTAAGCGTTATCTCGGCAAAACTGTGCATCTTGGCGCTGCTTGGAAGGAGATTGGCAATGGCTTATTTCCGGGACATGTCCCTTAAGCTGAAAGTTTATTTGCTCATGCTGGCGATTTTCCTCATCGTGGTGGTCATGGGCATGCTGTGGTATACGACGTCCGCGAAAGCCATCGAGAAGAATGCGATCGACTACACCAACCAGATCGTCGAGCAGGTGAATTCGCATCTGGACACGTATTTCGAGAACATCCAGGAGCTGACGTTCCCGCTGCTGGCCGCTCCCTTAACGCAGAGGTTTTTGAGCTCGACGTTCGACGATCCGTACGTCCGGTACGAGCTGTCCAACGCGATCGACAAGGAGCTGCTGACGCCGATTCTGATCAACCGCGAGAATATTCACAGCATTTCGCTCGTGTCGGACAAGGCGATCGCCAGCTCCAGCACGAGCTTTCTGTCCGCTCAGGAGCGATACGCGGATTACATGTCGCGGATCGCGGAGACGGGCAAGTATCAGATCATGGGCCAGGAGACGATGATCAACACGAACGTCATCGCCATGGCGATCCGGTTTCTGGACATTAAGCGGGAGCAGGCGAGCGGGCTGCTGATCGTCGACCTGAAGCTGAGCGAGATTATCCGCATCTGCCGCAGCGTCACGCTCGGCCGGACCGGCTTCATGTGGATCGCCGACGAGCAGGGCAACATTCTCTATCACCCCGACGAGGTGCTGATGAAGGGGCGGAAGCTGCCGGATTACGTCTCCGAAGTGTTCAACAAAGAGAGCGGCTCCAAGCTGATCGATTCGCCCGAGGGCAAGAAGCTCGTGCTGTTCAATTACTCGGACAAGACGAATCTCGTTCTCGTCTCGGAAGTTCCTTTCCGCGAGTTGAATGCGCCTCTTGTCCGGTTCAGCCGAATGTCCATTCTGATCGTCATCGTCCTCATGCTCGCTTTATCCCTCGTCATTCTGGGCGTCATCGTCCACCCGCTTACGAGCTCGCTGCTGCTGCTCAAGAAGCTGATGTTCCGGGCCGAGAGAGGCGACCTCGACGCGCTCGCGCCGGAGAACCGCAAGAACGAGATCGGCAGCCTGTATTTGAGCTATAACCGGATGGTCAGCGAGATCAAGCATCTGATCAACATCGTGCAGAACGCCCGGCTTAAGGAGAAGGAGATGGAGGTCAAGCAGAAGGAATCGCAGCTGCGCTACATGCAATCGCAGATCAATCCGCATTTCCTGTACAACACGCTGGAGGTGGTCAATTCCAACGCGATCGTCGAAGGCAACTTCAAGATCAGCAAAATGATCGTCTCGCTTAGCGAAATTTTCCGTTACAGCGTCGGCAATCCCGGAGAACGCGTCTCCTTGCGGCAGGAGGTCCAGCATACCCGCTTTTATCTGGAAATCCAGATGGAGCGGTTCGGCAGCCTGCAGACGGACGTGCTCATCGACGAGCCGGGCTTGTCCGCGGTGCCGGCCATTCGGCTGATGCTCCAGCCGATCGTCGAGAATTGCTTTAAGCACGGCTACGAGCGCCATCGGCTTAAACCGGTTTATATCGGTTTGTTCGGACGCGCCACGACGCTTGGCTATGAGCTGCTCGTTACCGATCGGGGCGGCGGCATGAGCCCGGAGACGATGGAGCGGTACAATGAGCTGTTCGGCCGCTCCGAGAAGGAAGCCGCGGAGGTGGAAAACCATATCGGCATGTGGAACGTCCACAACCGCATCCGCATGACCTTCGGCGAGTCGTATGGCTTGCATATCGTTCGTTCGGACAAGGCCGGCACGGTGATCGCCATCCGTCTGCCGTTCTCGATGCCTGACGGCGAAGACCGCGAAGAGAAGGTGAACTCCTATGCTTAAAGTCATTACAGTAGACGATGAACGCGCCGTCAAGCAGGGGCTGCGCAAAATTATCGAGACGTATTGTCCGGGCTTTACGGTCGTGGGCGAGGCCGAGGACGGCCGGGAGGCGCTGGAACTCGTATCCCTTCATGATCCTGACGTCGTCATCACGGACATCATGATGCCGGTGATGAGCGGACTCGAGCTGATCGCGCACATCCGGCAGCGGAGCGAATCGACCGAATTGATCGTTATGTCCGGCTACGACGATTTTAAATATGCGCAGGAGGCGCTGCGTTACGGCGTCAGAGATTATTTGCTCAAGCCGATGAACGTCGAGGCGGTCAGCAAGCTGCTGAATGGGCTGCGGGATTCCCGGATTCGGCGCACCGCCGATCTGGAACGCTACAGAAGCTGCTTGTGGGAGTGCACGGCGATCGTCGAGCGGCTCGCGGAGCAACTGTGGCTGCTGGACGAAGCCGGCAAGATGAGCAGCCTCGCGGCCGTCGCGGAACGAATCGGCGAAGCTCGCCTGACGGACGGCGAACAGGCCCAGCTTTACGGCGACCTGGCCGCCTGTCTGCGGAGACTGATCCGGGAGCGCGGGCTCGGCGTTCAAGAGCCGGCGATTCCGTTCGAAGGCGGAGCGGCGGGGCTTCGTCGTCTTGCAGGCTTCTACTCGGATGCGATCCGCTCCGAGCGCAACTGGGGCCAGCGGGCGGCGATCCGTACCGCGCTGGCGTACATTCACGAACGGTACCCCGATCCCGGGCTGTCGCTCGAAGAAATCGTCGCGCTGACCGACGTGTCTCCGGCCTATTTCTACAAGATGATGAAAGAAGAGACGGGCCGCAATTTCAAAACCTATCTGATCGAATACCGGATCGCCAAAGCCTGCGAGATGCTGCGCGAGGGCGATCTGAAAACGTACGAAATCGCCGAGCGAGTCGGCTATCCGGACTATCCGCATTTCACCAAGCTGTTCAAAAAGTACGTCGGTCTGTCCCCGAGCGAGTTCCGCAAAAATATGGGCAGCTACTGAAAACGCTTCACGACGGGTAGCGAAAACCGCAACTTTCCGAAGGTAACGACATGTTCCGATCGTCCCGCGCCGTCTACAATGACAATTGACGAGGCGGACGGCGACTGCCGGCTTGCCGAGGCCATCACAGAAGAGGGGAGTTCACGCGAGTGAAAAAGACATCGAGCACCATCATAGCGACAGCGCTTGCAGTCGGGTTGTTGGCAGGTTGTTCGTCCGGACAGGAGGAGGGACCGGCGGCGCAGCCGTCGTCTTCCGGAGCGGAGATGGCGGGAGAGCCTAACGCGTTCGGCTGGGTCAAGCCCGCGCAGACGACGGTCATCGACTTCTACCAGGCGGACCGGGATAATCCGGACAAGGTAGCCAGAGATACGGTTCGACTGCACGATTATTTGCTGGACAACTTCAACGTGGACCTGAAGAAAACCGTATACGACGTCGATCCGAAGGAACGACTCAATCTGATGCTCGCATCCGGCGAGTATCCGGAAGTCATTTCCGCCATGGACGACGATACGGTGGACAAGTGGAAAGCCCAGCGCAAGATCATCGACCTGACCCCGTATGTGGACCAGTACGGCCAGAACATCAAGAAAGCGCTCGGCGACAAGTACAAGACGTACTTGGACGAGGACGGCAAGCTGTGGGGGCTGCCCCGCGGCTGGGGCTATCTGCCGGGACCCGATTTTACGGCCCACATCCGCATGGATTGGTACGAGGAGATGGGGTCGCCGAAGATCGAAACGCCGGAAGACTATTACGAGGTGCTGAAGCAGATGGTCGCCGCCCATCCGACGAACGCCCAGGGCGAGAAAGTGTACGCGCTGTCCTGGAACGACCAGGTCAACATCAACAACGTGATGGGCATCTGGGGACTGAAGGACGGCTACAAGGAAGACGCGGATCACAATCTTGTCCACTGGCTCAACACTTCCGAAGGCCTGGAGGCGGCCCGCTTCTACAACAAGATCTACCGCGACGGCCTGCTCGATCCGGATCTGTTCATCAACAAATTCGACGATTGGAAAACGAAGTTCGCCAACGAACGAATCGTCGGCCATATCGGATCGTGGTGGCATTCATGGAATGCCGGTCATGAGATTTGGCGGAACTCGGTGCCGGATTATCAGGAGGACATGCGCTACGTTCAGATCGCAATCAAAGCGGCGGGTGCGGAGAATGCGTATTTGTCGCCGAAGGATGCCAGAGGATGGAACTACACGGTACTGACCGACAAAGCGAAGAATCCGGAAGCGATTATCAAATTCCTCGATTTCACGATGTCTCCGATCGGAACGCGTCTGCTCGGCTGGGGAGTTCCGAATGAAGAGGACTCGCTCTGGAATTACGAAGGAGACGACAAGTGGAGCTTTAACGAGGCGCAGAAGACTGCGCTGCTGGACGGCACGTTTGATTACGAGAAATCCGACCAGCTCGGCGGCAACCGCTTCTGGCTCGTCCACGGTCAGGGCCTGCTGGAAGACGACAACAAGAGCACGGCCTGGTACGACCAGAACTTTGTCGATGAAGACAAATGGAAGAAGCTCATGTACGACAATACGAAGGACACGGTCTATGACAATACCGCTCGCCGGGTCGTCTTCTCCGTCGACAATCCGTACACGCTCGTCAACCAGCAGATCGAAGACCTCGTGAAGAACGGCTTCGCGCAAGCGGTCACCCGCAAGACGGAGGACGAATTCGTGAGCACGTTTAACGAGCTGAGAGACAAGGCGAACAAGCTGGGCTTGCAGGACCTGGAGAAATACAGAACCGAAGAGTACAAGAAACAATTGGCAATCCTGAATCAATAGGCCGTCCGAAACGAAGAGGAAAGGTGCCTGAAACGCGCCGCTTCCTCTTCGCTTCGTTAAAGGCCGTAGGAGGCAACTTGGCATGAACACTTGGCGACGGCGGATCGCGAAGGAACGGCAAATCTGGATTATGGCCGTGCCCATGATCGTCTGGGTGCTCGTCTTTTCCTATTATCCGATGTACGGCATGATTATCGCTTTTCAGAACTACGTGCCGGGCAACTCTTTCTTCTCGGGGGATTGGGTGGGCTTCGCGCACTTCGAGCGGTTTTTCAACTCTCCCGATTTCAGCACGATCATGAGGAATACGTTTGCGATCAGCGGACTGAATATCTTGTTCGGCCTGCCTGCCCCGCTCATTCTCGCGCTGCTGCTTAACGAGCTGAAGAACAAAGCGTTTAAGCGATTTACCCAGACGCTTTCCTATATTCCCTATTTCATCTCGTGGGTCGTCGTGGCCAGCATTCTGTTCACGCTGCTCGGCAGCGATGGCCTGCTCAACAAGCTGCTGATCGACTTCGGCTTCATTCGCGAGCCGATCTCCTTCCTCGGGGAAGGCAAATACTTTTGGGGCATTCTGACGACCTCGAACGTCTGGAAGGACGTCGGGTTCAACTCGATAATTTATTTGTCCGCCTTAGCCAGCATCGACCGCGAGCAGATCGAGGCGGGCAAGGTGGACGGCATCGGCCGGTTTGGTACCGTCTGGCACATCTATTTGCCGGGCATTCGGACGACGATAATTTTGCTGTGGATTCTCGGGCTCGGCGGCATCTTGAACGCCGGTTTCGAGCAGCAGCTGCTGATCGGCTCTCCGACGACGGCGGAATATTCCGAAGTCATCGACACTTACGTCTACAAGTACGGCGTCCAGCTCGGCTACTATTCGTTCGCCGCCGCCGTCAATTTGATGAAAGCCGTCGTCAGCGTGCTGCTCGTCATCAGCATGAACCGGATCGCCAAAAAGTTTTTCGATACTTCGATTTTGTAAGGAGGGAACGAGAATGCGCGACTATTTGAAACCAACGCTCGGCAGTCGGGTATTCGATACGGCCAACGTCGTCTTTATGCTCGTCTTCTGCGCGCTCATGATCTATCCGTTCCTGAATTTGCTCGCCATCTCACTGAACGACGGCGTCGACGCGGCGCGCGGCGGCATCTACCTGTTCCCGCGCAAGCTGTCTTTTTCCGCTTACGAGTTGCTGTTCCAGAACAAGAAAATGCTCAACGGCTTCATGTGGTCGATTCTCCGCGTTATCGTCGGCACGGTCGCCTGCTTGCTGGCGACGGGACTGTTGGCCTATCTGGTGAACATCCGCCATTTTTCCGGAAGGAAGTTTATGCGGATTTTGTTTTTCATTACGATGTACTTCAACGGGGGCTTCTTCCCGGTGTATCTGCTCATCGTTAATCTCGGCTTGACCAACAGTTTCCATGTCTATTGGCTGCCGGCCTTGTTCAATGTGTACTTCATGCTGCTCATCTCCTCTTATATCCAGAACCAGCCGGACGCGCTATTCGAATCGGCCAGAATCGACGGAGCCGGAGAGTTCCGCATTTACTGGAAAATCGTCATTCCGATCTGTGTGCCCGTGTTCGCGGCGGTATCCGTGTATTTGGCGGTATCGCACTGGAATTCATGGTTTGACGTCGTGCTGTACAATCCGAGCGGCAAGTTCGATACGCTTCAGGTGTATTTGCGGCGGCTGCTGCTCGAGATGGAAGGGCTGCAGCAAATTCGCGATCAGCAGGTGCTGTACAACCGCTATCGCGACCTGTCCCCGCTGACGCTGCGGGCGGCGACGACGATCGTCGTGACGGTGCCGATCTTGCTCGTGTACCCGTTCGTTCAGAAGTATTTTATCGGCGGTATCATGCTAGGATCGGTCAAAGGATAAGGAGGAACGATCAATGACGAATAACGGAAGGTTAAAGATCGGGGAAGCGGAGTTCGCTTCCTCCGAGCCGAAGCTGGATGCGGGTTTCCGCTGGGCCAAGGCTCAGGCGCTCGCCTACGCCCATAGCGGGCTGGACCGGGTAGGCCTGTGGTACGAGGCGGCTCTACCCGGACGCAATGCCTTCTGCATGAGAGACGTCGCGCATCACAGCGCAGGCGCTTCCGTGCTGGGACTGTCCGCCCATACGCGCAACATGCTTCTGCGCTTTGCGGAGAACATCGCCGAATCTCGCGACTGGTGCACCTATTGGGAGATTACCGGCGATAACGAGCCGGCCCCGGTCGACTATACCGACGACGCCGACTTCTGGTACAACCTGCCCGCGAACTTCGACCTGGTGGACGCCTGCTACCGGCAGTGGCTGTGGACGGGGGAGGACGATTACGTGCGGCATCCGGCGTTCGCGAACTTCTACCGGCGCACGTTCGAGGACTACATTCGCGCATGGGACAAGGACGGCGACGGCTTGCCGGAGCATTGGCCGGAATACGGCAGGCGAGGCATCGCTTCGTACAACGAAGACGGCCTGCAGCCGCTTGTCGGCGGCGACCTGGTCGCGGCCCAATTCGCTGGCAGCCGGGCGTACGCGAAGCTGCTCGCCGAAGCCGGGGACGCGGCGGGAGCGGCCCGTTACGAAGCGGAGGCCAAGCGTCTGCGAACGCTGTACGAGAACGGATGGTGGGACGAAGGGCGTGACGCCTTCTTCGGAGCTTTGCTGCACGGGGGAACGTTCTACGACCGTTATTATGCCGAGGGCAACTATTTGCCTCTGTATTTCGGCATTGTGAACGACCCGCGCAAGCGGAGCGGCGCCTTGGCCGAAGTCACGCGGCACGGAGCGGCCATCGTCGAAGCGAAGACGTACATGCCCGATTTGTACTATCGCAACGGGGATCGGGACAACGCCTACCGCGAGCTGCTGGAGTTGGTCGATCCCGCGCTGAAGAGAAGAGAGTACCCGGAAGTGTCTTTCTGCGTCGTCGGGTCGATCGCCGCCGGCCTGATGGGCTTGTCCGCCGATGGTCGTTCCACGGTGTCGTCGACTGGACAGCTGCCGGGCGAGCTGGCGCATGCCAGCCTGCGCCGCGTTCCGGTACTGAACCGGGTGCTCGATCTGGAGCACGTCGGAGGGAGAGAATCCAGGCTGACGCTGCGCGATGGCGAGCCGGTGGAGTGGAAGGCCGGCTTCCGCGGGCGCCATGACGCGCTTCTGCACGACGGCGTTCCCGTTCCGGTCAGCATCGAGACATCCCCCGACGGCACCTTAACGACCTATGCGAGTATTCGTGTCGAAGCGGGGCGGACTCACTCCGTTCGGGTTGGGGAATAATAGAGACGGGAATCATTCGTTCGTGAACAGGTCAATCGGAATGCGGCATTCCGGTTGGCCTTTTCTTTAGATTATCAGGAAGCTTAAATCACTCCCGCCGCATTTTGAACAGGTACGTAGCGCCTCTTCTACTCTTTTGCCGATATCCCGACCACTCAGTTTTTCTGCGCCACATTCTGCATAGATACGTAGTGTCGTTTCCGTTCATTTGCCGGTATCCCGTCCAGTCAGGTTGTCTGCACCACATTCTGAATACGTACGTAGTGCCGTTTCCGTTCATTTGCCGGTATCCCGTTCACTCAGCTTTTCTGCGCCACATTCTGCATAGATACGTAGTGTCGTTTCCGTTCATTTGCCGGTATCCCGTCCAGTCAGCTTTTCTGCGCCACATTTTGAATAGATACGTAGTGTCGTTTCCGTTCATTTGCCGGTATCCCGTCCAGTCAGCTTTTCTGCGCCACATTTTGAATAGATACGTAGCGCCTTTTCTGTTCATTTGCCGGTATCCCGTCCAGTCAGATTGGTCGTACGTCTCCTGCGAGATCGGCCATGACCTATCCTCCATTTGTCTGTATCCCGACAGCTCAGAAATCCGGATATTAGCGTTTAGCGATAAGATATCCAGTTTAATCAGTTGACCATACTCATGGCTGTGAATCAGCGTTCAGCAGCTTTTTAGGTACCCCATTGACTCAGTTTGAGACCCTATTTTAAAAAAGAACGAGATTGTGGAGTGTGAGGGATTGACTTGTTCCGTTCGGAGAGGAGCAGATCATCCAAGTTTTAAGGAGGGTTAGCGTGAGGCTCTCGAATCAGTCTGACAGACCGGTAACGACTGCTAGACTTTGCGAGTTCGAGATAGGCGTTGTGGAAGAACGGATGCGATCCGGCGAGCAACTGGACGTGTCTCCCAACTGACTCAAGGGGATAGCGGCAAAAGGGGCAAAAAGCGGTGGAACAGGTGTGACGTGAACTGAATGGAGGGGATATCGGCAAAAGGGGAGATAACGGAACGGGGCGGGAGGGGGACTGAACGAAAGGGATAGCGACAAATGAGGCGAGAACGGGAGGCAGCGGGAGCGTGAACCGACCTGACCGGAAGGGATAGCGGCAAAAGGGGGCAAAAAGCGGTGGAACAGGTGCGGTATGAACTGAATCGAGGGGATAGCGGCAAAAGGCGCAGAGAACGAAAGGAGAGAGATAGAACGAACTGATGGAAAGGGATATCGGTAAAAGGGATGAAAGGTCGGTGTGATGCTGGGGAGATCTGACGGAAGGGGATAGCGACAAAAGGGTACTCGCCTAAGAACCGCTTTGCTATAATAGTATGTATGTCCAATGTTTGGAAGGAGGGGGCTTTTTTGTCGAGAGAGATTTCGCTACGGCGGCTGCATACAATAGAAGAAACGCGGCTGTTGGACGAGCGCTTTTCGCGGAACTATGCCTGGTATAAGGCGGGGAATTACTTTGCACAGTGTCTGGAAGAGAACCGGGAAGGCAGCCGGGTGTCGCTCATGGCGTTCCTCGGGGAGGAATTGGCCGGATGCTGCCATTTGCTCTACAGCTCCTACTATCCCTACTTTCGGGAAAACGGGATTCCGGAAATTAACGATCTGAACGTGTTCCCCGATATGCGGGGCAAGGGAATCGCGGGAGCGCTGCTGGACGAGCTGGAGGCGATTGCGGCGCGAACGTCCAGGATGATTGGTCTCGGCGTAGGGCTGTATGCCGATTACGGAAACGCCCAGCGCCTCTACGGCAAACGAGGTTACGTGATGGATGGCAGAGGACTGATGTACGCCAACGAAGCTGTCCGGCCGGGACAGACGGTGAACGTGGACGACGATTTGCTGGTGTATTTGACGAAGACGATTACCTGATTCGGAGTTGATCTGAGCGAATGGAACAACAGCTGCTGATCGTATTCGCGATGACGATGATTATACATGCCGCCGAGACGTTGTCCTATTCTGTCAGGTTGGCCGGCGTGAGGCTGAACAAGATCGCCGTCGCTTTGTCGTTGACCGGCATTATCGTGCTCGTATCCCGGACGGCCAATCTCATTCAGGCGCCGCTCACCGCAAAATTCGTAGATTTCGCGAGAAATCACGTCTCGTTCGATCTGCTTCACTACTTGCGTGTGATCTTGTTGGCTTCGTCCGTCGGCACTCTCATCGCGATCGTTCTTTTTCCGAGCTTCGTCGGCTTGTTTGCCATTATCATTCGCAGGTTGGAAGTGACCGGCTCGATTCCGAAGCTCATCTCCAGCGTAACGCTCGGCCAACTGCGCAACACCAAGCGCTACTTGCGGGCGCCGCGGCTGCGGATCAGCCAGTACCGGTATTTGGGCATATCGAAGAAATTCATTTTGCTCAATATGGTCGTCACCTCCTTCTATACCGTCGGGGTTCTCGCTTCGCTCTACGCCGCCCATCTTTTGCCGCAGTTCAGCACGACAGCGTCGCAGGCTTCGGGCATCATCAACGGGATCGCGACCATTTTGCTCACCGTATTCATTGACCCTCAACTCGGCCTGATCACGGACAAAGCATTAACCGATTCGCAGCGACGGGAGCAGCTCGGCAAAATTTACGTGCTGATGATGACGACCCGGTTTTTCGGCACGATGCTCGCCCAACTGGTGCTCGTTCCGGCTGCTTACTTTATCGGTGCGATCGTAAAGTGGATTTGAGGTTTGTCGATCGCCAAATCACAGGAGGAATAGACCGATGGACGATATTCGATTTCCGCTCGGACGGTTCGAGCCGATTGACGATCAGACCGACGACGGACGCCGCGCTCTGATCGCAGAAATTCCCGGGCTCGCGAATCGGCTTCGCGAGCTGATCGCCGACCTGCCGCCCGCACTGCTGCTCGTTCCTTACCGGGAAGGAGGCTGGACGATCGCGCAGATCGTTCATCATCTGGCCGACAACGACATGAACGCTTATCTTCGGTTCAAGCGGGCATTGACGGAGGACGAGCCGCTGGCCAGCTCCTATCGCGAGGATCTATGGGCAGAGCTGCCGGATTACGCCGCATTGCCGCCCGAGCATTCGCTGCTGCTTCTGGAGACGCTGCATGCCCGTTTTGCCGCGCTGCTGACCGAATTAGAACCTGCGGCTTTCGGGCGCAAGCTTCGAACGCAGGCGCTGGGCAGCGTGACGCTGGACGTCGCCCTGCAGCGGTTCGTCTGGCATAATCGGCATCATCGCATGCAGATCGAATCGTTTCTGAGAAGGGGAGACTAGCCGGCATGTTCTCGTTTGAAGCTATGGAAGGCGAGCGGGTGAAGCTGGTTCCGCTGTCTCTGGATCATGTTCGGCCGTTGTTCGATTGCTCCCGCGATCCGGCGATTTGGGACGCCTACCCGATTCGCATCGAGCGCGTCGAGGAGATGGAGCAGTTCGTACGGAAGGCGCTGGACGGGCGAGACCGCGGCGAGCAGTATCCTTACGCGGTGTACGACAAGACGCTTGGCGCTTATGTCGGCTCGACGCGATATCTTCGCATCGCAGAGGAGCATCGCAACCTGAACATCGGCTCCACCTGGTACAGTTCGGAGGTGTGGCGCACGAGAGTGAACACCGAGACGAAATATTTGCTGCTGCGCCATGCGTTCGAGGGGATCATGGCCGTGCGCGTGGAAATCATCACGAGTACCGACAATATCCGTTCGCAGCGTGCGATCGAGAGATTGGGAGCCGTCCGGGAAGGCATTTTGCGCAAAAAATATTACGGGCTCGATTACGTCTTCTATAGCATTGTCGGCGAGCAGTGGCCCTCCGTAAAAACGAGACTGGAAGGGTATCTTGCGACGTAACTGAGACTTTAAGATTGCCCGGCGCGGTGGGAGAGGAGGGGCGCGTTATGCACATGGTGAAGCTGTGCGGCTTTATGTTGGTGATTGCGCTGCTGATCCGGCCCGCTGCGGTTTCGGCGGATTGGGCGTATCCGTTCGTCGTGTATTCCGGCAACATATACATCGTGACCGATACGGTCGTCGAGCCGGAGCGGATCGGCGATATCCTCGGCAAAGTTACCCGTTATTCGGATCGCGAAGGGACGTATAGCGGCAATTTCTCCAATGCGTTTCCGAAGGGAACGCGCTACTATGCGATTGAAGGAATGAGCGAGAAGCAGGCGATTGCCGTTCGGACAGAAGACGGCCGGTACGTGCTCGCCGAATACGGGGGAAAGTATGGGGGAAATTTGCATGCAATCGAAGAAATGAGCGAGGAGCCGGGGAGTGGGGGAGAATACGAGGAAAGTTTGTTCGACAGGTTATGGAGTATGAGTGGCTGGCTGCTCGGAGGAATTGCGGCTGTGGCGGCCGTCTTCGCCGTCATTGGATACCGGCGGCGCAGGCGTCGGTGATTTTTGTCCAATAATACTGTCCTTTTTGTCCATTGCGCGATTCGAAGCGGCATTCTATCATAGGTGCAGGCATAATTGAGAATCAATATCAATCATCAGGCCTGCATCGAACGAAGACGATTTGCGCGTTCGCGGCTGGCCGGATATCGGCGGGAGGACACGCGAGAACATGCAGCCATCCATGGAATTATACGACGTGACGATTATCGGAGGCGGCCCTGCGGGGATGTACGCGTCTTTCTATAGCGGCATGCGGGACATGAAGACGAAGCTGATAGAGGCGAAGGAGGAACTGGGCGGACGTCTGCTCAGCTACACTGAGAAAATGATCTGGGACGTCGGAGGGGCGGCTCCGATCCGCTGCTCCAAGCTGATCGAGGAGCTTCGCAAGCAGGCGACGACGTTCGACCCGACGATCGTGCTGGGGCAGCAGATTAGCGGCTGCGAGCGGCAGGAGGACGGAACGCTGCTGCTGACTTCCGCGACGGGGGAGAAGCATTGGACGCGGACGCTTATTCTGGCGATCGGGTACGGCATTCTGAAAATGGCGAAGCTGGAGATCGAAGGGGCGGAACGCTACGAGGTCTCGAACCTTCATTATACCGTTCAAGAGCTGGACGCCTTCAAGGGGAAGAAGGTGCTGATCTCAGGCGGCGGCAACTCCGCGGTCGACTGGGCGAACGAGCTGGAGCCGGTCGCCGCGCAGGTGACGGTCGTCCATCGCCGCGATAAGTTCGGAGGCCACGAGAAGAACGTCATCCGCATGAAGGAGTCTTCGGTGGACGTTCGCACGCCTTATGCCGTCAAGGCGCTTCACAGCGAAGACGGCGAGAGCATCACGTCGGTGACGCTCTATCACGTCGAGACGGAGGAGACCGAGCGCATGGAAGTGGACGCCGTCATCGTCAACCACGGCCTGAAATACGACTTCGGCATGCTGACCGAATGGGGCCTCGACATGGGAGAGTGGAACGTCAACGCGGGCAGCAAGCTGGAGACGAACTTGCCGGGCGTATACGCCGCGGGGGATTTCGCCAGCTACGACAGCAAGCTGTGGCTGATCGCGGGCGCGTTCACCGATGCGGCTCTGGCGGTCAACAGCGCCAAGCGCTACTTGGAGCCGGAGGCGTCCGAAGCGGCTTACGTGTCCTCTCACAATATCCGCTTCAAGGAGAAGAACAAAGCGCTGGGCGTCGAGCACGACGATTATCGGGGGCATTAATAGAGTGAAGGTCGGCTTTGCGGCATCCGTTGCCCGCTTGCCGGCCTTTTTTATCTACGACTGACCAATTCACGTACATCGACACATGGCATTGAAGTTCTTCATAAAGCGAGTTGTTCTAAACAATCGTGTAACGCCTCCCCAATGGCACTCAAATGAGGGGCATTGTTCGAAGAAATCGAGTAACGTCGCCCGAATAAGCGCTCTAACGGGGGCATTGTTCGAAGAAATCGAGTAACGTCGCCCGAATAAGCGCTCTAACGGGGGCATTGTTCGAAACAATCGAGTAACGCCTCCCCAATAGCGCTCTAACGGGGGCATTGTTCG
>Ga0206118_100188_pt1 | contig 58803 bp, 46 predicted proteins | sample 3A20Ametagenome_FD_177999 | JGI IMG/M metagenome (GOLD analysis project Ga0206118, IMG submission 177999) | Enriched microbial communities from leaf-cutter ant dump, University of Wisconsin, Madison, United States - 3A20A | ecosystem: Environmental > Terrestrial > Nest > Insects nest > Nest dump... | reverse complement strand
TTCTCGGTGCCGTTGAACACCGACGTGGCGCAGGTGCGGCAACTGCTGCTGGACATGTTTGCAGGCCACGAAGGCGTGCTGGACGATCCGGCGCCCTCGGTGTTCATCGACTCGATCGCCGGCGGGCTGGTGGCGCTGAACTGCTTCGCCTACGTCTCCAGCCCGCGCAACGTGTACGGCACCCGCAGCGAGTTGCTGTTCGAGCTGCTGCGGCGCACCGCCGAGCAGGGCATCGCGCTGGTCACGCCGACCGATATCCACCTGGTGCGCGACGACCAGTGAATCCTTGAATCCCTTGCAGGAGCGACGTGAGTCGCGACGGGGCTCTCCCGTGCGTCCTGTCGCGACTCACGTCACTCCTGCAAGGGAGGATTCATGGGTTCAGGAACGCGGCCGGCTGCGGATCGCCGGCAGCAGCGCGTAGCTGTCCACCGCCAGCTTCTCGGCATGACTCAGCCAAGCGCGGATCTCCAGGTCGTCGATTTCCTCGTCCAGCCCCAGCGGCAGGATGATGCGGCCGTCGCTGTCGGCCTGCACCCATTGCTGGGCCACGACCACCTTGCGCTGCGAGGACACCGCCTCGACCCAGAACGCGCGCGCCGGGCGCTGGCTGGCGTACAGCTCCAGCACGTACCGGCCGGGGCCGGTGTGCTGCGCCTGGCGGCTGATCATGCGCGACTGGCGCACGCTCGGGCGCGGACCGTGGAACGGCTCCAGCGGCGCGTCCACGGCGATGCCGCGGCGCAGCTGGGCGTCGCGGTACAGGCGCATGCCCTGGTCGCTGTCCACCAGCAGCGCACACCAGTCGCCATCGGCCAGGCCGTCCTCGAACGCGGTGCAGCGGTCCACGTAGGCCAGCCGGTGGCCGGGGTCGGCCTCGTCGAACCTGCGCGAGGTGTTCTCCAGGTACACCGACTGCAGCGCCCACTGCGCGTCGTATTCCAGCAGTACCGGCGGCTGCACCTTCTGCACGCCGACCAGCACCTGGCCATCGTCCAGCCGCAGCATGCGGGTCTTCTCGCCCAGCCACAGCGAGCGGGCGAAGGCGCGGTAGCGCGCGTAGTCGCTGGCGTCGGTCTTCAGCGCGGCGACGCTGGCGCTGGCCGCGCGTGGCGCGGCCAGCAGCGAGCGGCCGAAGCCGATCGCGTCGATGGCCGGGTCCAGCAGCTGCAGCAGGGTGGCGCCGGAATCGAGCGTGGTGCCGGCGCTGGCCACCACCTGGCGCGGGGCGATGTCCGCGCCGAGGAACAACAGCAGGTTCTCGCGGTGCAGGTTGGCCAGCACGTCGCTGAGGTCGTTGGGCATGGCCAGGTGGTCGGAGGCCACCACCACCAGCGTGTCCTGCCCGTATTCGCTGGCGCGGATGCGGTCCACCAGTTTCGAGATCAGCCGGTCGGTGCACTTGAGCGCGTTGAGCAGGCCGATGTTGCCGTACTGGCTGCGGTAGCGGGTGCCCTTGCAGGCCACCGGCAGGTGCCCGGCCGGGTGGTGGGTATCCATCGTCAGCGTGGTCAGCATGAAGGGCTGGCCGGCGCGGGAGAGCTCCATGAAGCGGTCGAAGGCACGGTCCAGCAGCACGTCGTCGTGGATGCCCCAGTTGGAGAAGTGCTTGTCGGCGATGCGCTGCTGCTTGAACCACGCCAGGTCGCGCACCTCGTCGAAGCCGTGGGTGGCGAGGAAGTCGGCCTTGGCCGCGAACTGGCCGTTGGCGCCGCCCATGTAGTGGTTGTCGTAGCCCTGCTGCTTCAGGTAGTCGCCGAGGCAGAACGCCTCGGGCAGGAAGCGGCCCATGCGGCCCATGCTGTTCTCGTCGCCCTGCGCGGTGGTCAACGGCACGCCGCACATCGACGACACCAGCCCGGCGATGGTCCAGCCGCTGCCGTCGGCCGAGGCGATGTCGCGGAAGTCCAGCGCTTCGCCAGCCAGTCGCTTGAGGTTGGGCATCAGCCCGGGGAAGGCGGCTTCGTCCAGGTAGGTGCGCTCCAGGCTCTCGCCGTAGATCCACACGATGTTCTTCGGCCGCGCCAGCGGCTGCGCGGGTATCACGTACTCCGGCGCCACCGCGCTGTAGTCCACCGGCTGCATCTGCCGGTAGAGGCGCTGCGCGTCGCCGTAGAGCGGGCTGTGCAGGGTGGCGCCGACCAGCAGCGCGGCGAACGCGGCCGACAGCGCCCAGCCATGCCGCGGCAGGCGGAAGCGGCGCACGCGCACCAGCAACAGCGGGGTCAGCGACAGCAGCACCAGGACGATGTACGCGACGATGTAGCCGCTGAAGTCGCCCACGCCGGCGCCTTCCATGTCGCTGCGCAGGTGGTAGAGCGTGGCCGAGTTGATGCCGTCGCCGCTGAGCCGGTCGATCAGCCACCACGTGCTCAACAGCAGCAGCAGCAGCGACAGCAGGCCGGCCTTGAGCCGCGCCAGCCTGGGCGAGAGCAGCAACAGCAGGAACAACGCGGGCAGGTACAGCCAGATGATCCAATGCATGCGGTCACTTGGTAGTGGAAGGGAGAGAAAGCCTTCCCCCGGAAGGCCTGGCCCACGTGCCCGTGTCAGGCGCATGAAACGTGGATGACAGGATCATGCCGATGCGAACCTGACTGAAATGTTTGTTGGGACAGCTGACGGTCTGGCTCGACGCGCCGGATGTCTTTCCAGGTGGAGTGAGGTATGCGGACCGATCGTTGTACCTGCGGCCGTGGTTCCCGCGACACCTCCGTGGATTATTGATTCCTGCCGATTCAGGCCGCCAGCCGACAAGGTGATGCACATGTGCTTGCGCATCGACGATTCCGAGTGGGGGCTGTTGGACGACATGTGCAGCGGCCAGTCCGACTTCCAGGGCTGCCAGATGACCTTGGTATGCATCGACCATCCGGGCCGCCCGCCGTTCCGAGGTGCTGGCAGATGGCGGCATGATCGAGGTGCCGCTGGCCGAGAGCTTCTCCGCCTCGTCGTTCGGGATGCTGGTCGACCGCTTCGGTCTGGGCTGGATGGTGATGGGGCCGAAAGCGATGGCGGGCTGGCCCGGCGTGACGGGATGCCGCCGGGCCAGATCGGCGGCGGCCGGGATGTGTCGTCAGTTCCCTGTTTTGCGCGACATGGCGGGCGGCAGCATCGACAGCACGACATCGGCGACCAGCTGTGGGGCGTCGAGCTGGACGTCGTGTGAGGTGCCGGCTTTCGACACGCGCCTGCCGGCGGTGGACGTTGCGGCGAGCGCGTCGTGGGTGCGTGCCTGTGCGGTCTGGAGTGCCTTGCGGACGGCGGGGTCGGCACCGGCGTAGGCATCGGTTGCGGTGATGACCACCAGAGGCTTGTCGCCGTGGGTTTCGTCGGCGGGGACCGGCGCATCGAACATGCCGATTTTCGCCTCGCTCGCCGAAAGGATGGTTTGCCAGAACGCGGGCGAGGACTTGTTGGCACGCACGGCGGCGTTGAGGTGGTCGCTCCAGGCCGGGTTCGGCGGGCGCAGGCAGCTTTGCAGGTCCGGCGGCGGCGCGGCGAGCTTGCCGTCCTTCGCGCCCTGCTCGCAGGCACGGTACGCGGCGAGCATCGCGGGTGCCATCGTGGCTTCTGCCTTGGCGTAGTCGGGTGCGGTCTCGGCCAGCCCTTGCGGCGGCGGTTCGACCAGGACCAGCGCGGCGACGTCTTCCGGATGCAACTGGTCATAGCGACGCACGATGTTGCTGCCGATCGAATGCCCGGCCAGCACCACCGGTGTCGTCAGGTGCGCGGCATGGATCAGGGCGTACAGGTCGGCGGACTCCGCTTCGATGTCACGCGGCAGCGGCCCGGCGTCGCTGAAACCATAGCCGGCGCGGTCGTAGGCGCAGGTGCGCACGTGCGCGGCCAGCAGTGGTTGCAGCCTTGCCCATGCCATCGCGTCGGCGCCGAAGCCGGCTTCCAGTACCACGGTAGGCGTGCCGTCACCGCTGCAGCGCAGGTTGAGGTGGCGGCCGTTGCCGATGTCGACGCGCTCACCGGGGCTTGCGTAAACGTCCAGTTGCGTATCGGGTGGGGTGGGGGCGTCGGCGGCGATGCATGCCAGGGGCGGCAGGCAGGCGAGCAGGCAGGCGGCAAGGCGGGCGTGTTGCATTGGCGCTTCCAGCGAGGGTGGGGTGTGAACGCTAGCAACCGCGGCGGAAGGTTTTCGTTAGCGCAATCGCAGCCCGTCGAAACGGGATGCGCAATGGCGGGCGGGAACGGTGTACTGCGCATGGCGCGGGTTGGTGGCAACGTGTCGCTGATGCCCGGCATCTCCGTCCACCTGCTGCTGCGGGACATGGATAACCAGATCGTGCCGACGCGAACCTGACTGAAATGTTTGTTGGGGGCTCCCTAGCGGTGGCCCCGTTCCTCCCGCGCCCGGGCCCGGGTGTGGTGGTCGAACAGCAGCGCGCTGAGGATCAGCCCCAGCCCGATCCCGACCCCGAGCAGGAACAGCAGCATCGCCAGCGCCGGGTAGCCCAGCAGCGTGAACCGCGCCGGCACCCGCATCAGCAGCACCGAGGACAGCAGCAGCGCGGCGGTGATCAGCCCGGCGGCGATGCGGTTGGCGACCTTCTGGATGTTCTCCATCAGCCGCGATTCCTCCAGCCCGGTGACCTTCACCTGCAGGCGGTTCTCGGCCATCAGCCCGAGGATGTCGGACATGCGCCGCGGCCCGGTGCGCAGCAACTGCTGCAGTTCCATCGCCTCGCTGGCCAGGTTGGCCGCCGACAGCGACTTGCGCAGGCGCGCGCGCATCACGTGCTGCAGCTGGCTCTCGACCACACCGCGGGTGTCCAGCTCCGGCGCCAACTGCTGGCAGACGCCCTCCAGGTTGAGCAGCGCCTTGCCCAGCAGGCTCAGCTCCGGCGGCGTGCGCAGGTCGCTGGCGGTGGCGATGCGCACGATCTCCAGCACCACGTGGCCCTCGGACAGGGTGCCGTTGGCAGCGTAGCGCGCGATCATCTGCCCGGTTTCGCGCAGGTAGCGTTCCTCGTCGTAGTCCTCCAGCCGCGTGCTGATGCCGATGATCTCGTCGGCCACCTCCTCGCCGCGGCCATCGACCGCGGCGAACAGCACCTTCAGCAGGCGCTCGCGCAGGCGCGGCGGCACGTGCGCGACCATGCCCAGGTCGAAGATCGCCAGGCGCCCGTCGGGGGTGACGCGCAGGTTGCCGGGGTGCGGGTCGGCGTGGATCTCGCCGTGCACGAAGATCTGGTCGAGGTAGCCGCGCACCAGCGCCGCGGCCAGCGGCAGCATCGACTGCTCGGTGCGCCGCACCGGCGGGATGGCATCCACGCGCACCCCGTGCGCCAGCTGCATGGTCAGCACGCGGCGGCCGCACAGGTCCCACAGCGGCTGCGGCACCCACAGCTCCGGGTATGGCGCAAGGTGCCGGCCGAAGCGTGTGAGGTTGACCGCCTCGGCCTCGTAATCCAGCTCCATGTGCAGGGTCTTGGCGAACTCGTCCAGCCAGTCGGAAAAGCGCACGCGGCGGCCGACCCGGGTCAGGTGGTCGGCGGCGCTGGCGAAGCTGCGCAGCACCGCCAGGTCCGAGCGCAGCTGCGCGGCGACCTCGGGCTTCTGTACCTTGATCGCCACCTCGCGGCCGTCGTGCAGCACCGCGCGGTGCACCTGGGCGATGGAGGCGCAGCCCAGCGGCTCGGGGTCGAACGCCGCGAACAGCTTGCCGACCGGCGTACCCAGTTCCTCCTCGATCACCGCGCGCACCTGCTCCACCGGGATCGGTGCAACCTGTTCCTGCATGCGTGCCAGCACTGCCACGTAGTCGGGCGGGATCATGTCCGGGCGGGTGGACAGCACCTGGCCGAGCTTGACGAAGGTGGTGCCCAGCGCTTCGAGGTCGGCGACGAACTGGTCCGGGTCGCCGGCGGCCGGGGCTTTTTCCAGGCGCGGCAGTTCGCCGTCCAGTTGCAGGCCGGAGAAGATGCCCGAGTGCCGGTAGCGCAGCAGCAACCGGACTATCTGCTGGCGCCGGTTCATGCCGCCGATCAGCGCGGGGCCGGGGGCATCGCATGCGGTGGTGGTCAAGGCCGGCCCTCGTCGTGCGTGGAGCCGGCAGTGTCGCCGGGGGGCGGTGGGCGGCGGGTGAATGCGCCGGAGCACGCCGCCGCCACCGCGGATCGGCGAATATTCCATTTTCCCATCCTCGGTGCCCCATCAATGGCCGGAGCCAGCCTGCTCGCCCTGCTCGACGACATCACCAGCCTGCTGGACGATGTTTCCATCCTTACCAAGGTCGCGGCCAAGAAGACCGCCGGCGTGCTCGGCGACGACCTGGCGCTCAACGCGCAGCAGGTCAGCGGCGTCACCGCCGCGCGCGAGTTGCCGGTGGTCTGGGCGGTGGCGAAGGGCTCGCTGCTGAACAAGGCGATCCTGGTACCGGCGGCATTGGCGATCAGCGCGTGGCTGCCGTGGGCGATCACGCCGCTGATGATGGCCGGCGGCGCCTTCCTCTGCTACGAGGGCGTGGAGAAGCTGGCGCACAAGTTCCTGCACCGGCACGAGGACGGCGGGCAGCGCCAGGCCGAGCGCCTGGATGCGCTGGCGAAGGAAACCGCCGACATGGCGGCGTGGGAGCGCAACAAGGTCCGCGGCGCGATCCGCACCGACTTCATCCTCTCGGCCGAGATCATCGTGCTGTCGCTGGGCGTGGTGGCGAAGCAGCCGTTCATGCAGCAGGTGCTGGTGCTGGCGGCCATCGCGCTGGCGATGACGGCGTTCGTCTACGGGCTGGTGGCCGGCATCGTCAAGCTCGACGACCTCGGCCTGTGGCTGTTGCGCCGGGGCCGCGCCGCAATGGCGGCCGGCCGCGCGATCCTGCTGGCGACGCCGTGGCTGATGCGTGGCCTGTCCGTCGCCGGCACCGCGGCGATGTTCCTGGTCGGCGGCGGCATCCTTGTGCACTCGCTGCCGGCGTTGCACCACTTCATCGTCGGGCTGGCGCCGGCGAACCTGGCATGGCTGGCCAATGCGCTGGGCAGCGTGGTGGTGGGCATGGTGATGGGTGCGGCGGTGCTGGCGGTGGTCGGCGGCGTGCAGCGTTTGCGCGGCAGGTAGGCAACCGGTTCCCGACAGTGCGGAGGATGCTTGGGGTGGAGAGCGGATGGCGGTGGAACGCCGTTATCGCGCGCTACCCACCCGGTCGCGCCCGGCCTGCTTGGCCGCGTACAGCGCATGGTCGGCGCGCTGCAGCAGGGCGTCGGCCGCTTCGTCGGCCTGCCATTGCGCGACGCCGGCGCTGAAGCGCACCTGCACGCGCTGTTCGCCGTGCAGGAACGGCCGCTGCGCCAGCAGTTCCTGTAGGCGCCGCAACTGTGACTCGGCCTGCGCCTGCGCCATGCCCGGCAGGATCAGCACGAATTCGTCGCCGCCGAGCCGGGCGATCTGGCCGTGGCTGCCAAGCCGCGCCTGTATCGTGCCGACCATGTGGCGCAGCGCGTGGTCGCCGCCGGCGTGGCCGTGGACGTTGTTGATCTGGCTGAAGTGGTCCAGGTCCAGCAGCGCCACGCTGAACGTCGAATCGGCGTTGCCGGTGGCCAGCGCGAGCTGCTCTTCCAGCCCGCGGCGGTTCAGCGCGCCGGTCAGCGGGTCGGTGCGCAGTTGGCTGTCGGCCTGTTCCAGCTGTTGTTCCAGCTGCAGCACGCGCTGCTCGGCGGCCTTGGCTTCGGCACGGGCGCGGGACAGGTGGTCGCGCGCGCGCAGCGCCTGCGCCTGCAGGCGCGCGGTGTCCTGCAGCACGTCCTGCAGCAGCTGGCCGAGGTCGGCGAGGTTGCGCGTCTGGCGCACGGCGACGGCGTAGCCGGCGATGCGGTCGTGGTACTCGCCGGTCTGCGCGGCCATGCCCTCGACCTGCTCGACGAAGTCGACCATCAGCTCCTGCATCGCCGCCTTGGATTCGTCGATGCCCTGCTTGAGCAGGCTTTGCCGGTAGATCACCTCGCGCAGGTCGTTGCGGGTGCGTTCCAGCGAGGCGCGGTCGAGCGAGCCGGACAGCAGCTGGCGGATGGCGCCGATCTGCTCCTGCAGCCAACTGCCGCCGTCGATCAGTTCGGCGACGTTCTGCAGCAGCAGGTCGAACAGGCTCAGCAGCAGGTCGTGCTGTTCGTGCAGCACGTTGTTGCGCACGCCGACCTGGTGGCACAGTTCGCGCAGGTGCTGCTCCACCGGTTCCAGCGGCTGCCCGCCGTGCCAGCCGCGTAGTTCCTCGCCCATGCGCCGCGCCTGCGTTTCCAGCTCCGGTGCCTGCAGCAGCAGGCTGCTGAGCACGGCGTCGAGGGTGTTGCGGAGCATGTCGCGCAGGCGCGCGGCTTCGCCGTTGCCGGCGTGCGCATGCTCCAGGTCGAGGTGGCGCAGGTACTTGTCGATCAACTGCCGCAGCAGCCGGCCGTAGCGCTTCCAGTCCCGGTTGGCATGGGCGCCGTGCAGCAGTTCCCCCAGTTGGCCGAGTTCGCCGGGCAGCGCGGCCATGCCTTCGGCGAAGACCAGCAGCAATGCTTCCGGCGCATGGGCCGCGGACTGCGGGTCGCTGGTATTGGCAGGTACCGTCGCGGCCGCTTTGCGGCGCGCGAGGATGCGCCCCAGGCCAGCGGGTTCGGGCGGCGGAGTGTCGGAACTGTCAGCCATCGCGGGCGTTCGGGTACGGGCGGCGGGAAAGTGGACGATGCCCGATTATCGGCCGCCATGACACTGCCTTGAACGCCCCCGGCCAACATAAAAAAAGACCCGGCAACGGGGGGCGTTGCCGGGTCTGGGATGCGCGGGGGAGGGAAACCGCGCAAATCGCTTGTCTGTTGCCTCAGCGCGCCTTGCGTGGCTGCGCCGGTGCCGGGGTGAATGGTTGCCGCGCCAATTCGCCGATGGCGATGCCGGTCTTCAGGCCCAGGTCCAGCATTTCCTGGCCGGCATTGCCCAGCCGCTGCAGGTTGTCGCCCGCCACCTGCAGGCCCTTGGGCAGCAGCGTGGGCAGTTCTGCGCCAGCCTGCGACAGTTCGCCGATGAAGCCGGCGGTGGCATTGGCGTTGCGCTCGAAGGCGCGCAACTGCACGCCGAACGCGCTCTCGGCATTCTCCAGCGCCAGCCGGTTGGCGCGATTGGCCGCGGCGGCAAGGTGCCGGGTGTAGTCGTTGAAGGAGGCGTCGAAGCGGGCGGACATGGCGGAACTCCAGCTTTGTTGCGTCGCAGCATAACGCGGCTGGCCGGGAATGCAAGCGCCTGGCGGCCTCAGTCGCCGCGGTAGCGGCAGCCGGAGGTGCAGGTCTCGTGCACGGTCACCGCGCTCAGCTGCGGCAGCGCCGGCTTGAGCCGTTCCCAGATCCACATCGACAGGCGTTCGCTGGTGGGGTTTTCCAGCCCGGGGATGTCGTTGAGGTAGTGGTGGTCGAGCTGCTCGTACAGCGGCAGGAAGGCGGCCTTGATGTCGCCGAAGTCCATCACCCAGCCGGTTTCGGCGCCCGGTTCGCCGCTCACTTCCAGGCGCACGCGGAACGAGTGGCCGTGCAGGCGCGCGCACTTGTGGCCGGGCGGCACGTTGGGCAGCCGGTGCGCCGCTTCCAGGGTGAAGTCTTTGAAGATGTCCATGCGTTGATTGTAGCGGCCGGGGTGGCCGGCCCTGTCGGTGAATAGGCGGGTGGAACATGCAAAAAGGCGGGAGCGCACGGCCCCCGCCTTTCCTGCCTGCGGCGCTGCGGGGGCCGGGCCCCCGCGGTATTCAGACTGCGCTGGTCGGCCGCGGCGCGTTGCCGGAGCGGCGGCCACCGCGGCGGCGGCGCGGTGCGCCGGCCGGCTGCTCGCGGTGCTGGCCACCGTTCTCGCTGCGCGACTTGCCGGGCTGGCCGGCATGGGCGCCGCGGCGCTGGCCCTGCGGGTTGCCATTGGGGCGCCCGGCGCCGTTGCCGCGCCGCGGCGGGCGCTCGCCGCCGGGCTGCTCGGCCTTGCCCGGGGCGCTGTTGCCCCAGCGGATCGGCGTCTGCGGCTCGAAGCCGGCGACGTCGCGGATGTCCATGTCGCGGTCCAGCAGGCGCACGATCTGGCGCAGGTACTTGGCGTCTTCCTGCGCCACCAGCGAAACCGCCTGGCCGTTGGCGCCGTTGCGGCCGGTGCGGCCGATGCGGTGCACGTAGTCCTCGGCCACCATCGGCAGGTCGTAGTTGATGACCTTGGGCAGCTCGTTGATGTCGATGCCGCGCGCGGCGATGTCGGTGGCCACCAGCACGGTGACGCGGCCGGCCTTGAAGTCGCCCAGCGCGCGCATGCGCTGGTTCTGGCTCTTGTTGCCGTGGATCGCCGCGGTCTTGATGCCGGACTTGTCCAGGAACGTGGCCAGCTTGTCGCTGCCGTGCTTGGTCTTGGCGAACACCAGGGTCTGCTCGCGCGAATCGGCGCTCAGCAGGTGCAGCAGCAGTTCGCGCTTGCGCCCGGCGTCGACCGGGTGCACACGGTGGGTGATGGTCTCGGCCACGGTGTTGCGCGGGGTGACCATCACCTCGCGCGGGTTGCGCATGAATTCCAGCGCCAGCTGCTTGATCGGGTCGGCGAAGGTGGCCGAGAACAGCAGGGTCTGCCGGTTCTGCTTGGGCAGCTTGGCGAGGATGCGCTTGATCGACGGCAAGAAGCCCATGTCGAGCATGCGGTCGGCCTCGTCCAGCACCAGCACCTCGATGCCGGACAGGTCGATGCTGCGCCGCTCCAGGTGGTCGATCAGGCGGCCGGGGCAGGCCACCAGCAGGTCCACGCCCCGGCGCAGCACGTTCAGCTGGTTGCCCATGCCGACGCCGCCGTAGATGCAGGTGCTGGGGATGCGCAGGTACTTGCCGTAGTCGCGCAGGCTGTCATGCACCTGCGTGGCCAGTTCGCGGGTGGGGGTGAGGATCAGCGCACGCGGCCGGCGCGGGCCGTTGCGCACTTCCTGCGGGTTGGTTGCAAGGTGCTGCAGCAGCGGCAGGCCGAACGCGGCGGTCTTGCCGGTGCCGGTCTGCGCGCCGGCCAGCAGGTCGTGGCCTTCCAGCACCAGCGGGATCGCCTGCTGCTGGACCGGGGTGGGGGTTTCATAGCCCTGCTCGGCGAGCGCGCGCAGCAGGAAGGGCGCAAGGCCCAGGTCTTCGAACGACATGGATGCTCCAAAGGATAGAGGCGCCGGCCGGAAGCGGCTGGCGGTGCCGGTCGAGGCGACCGGCTGGCTCGGAGCGTTCCCGTGAACCGCGCTGCGAGGATCTGGGTGCGACCTGCGCGGTGCGCGGGCCGGAATGCATGGCGAATGGCGTCGGGTGGGAGGGGCGGGGCCGGTGGAACGGCACCGCCGGCCTTCCCGGAGGGAAACGGACGGCCGCTGGCAGACCGCGATAGTCTAGGGGAAGTTTGAGACGGGCACCAAAACCGCCCGTTCAGCTTGCCCCGCCGGATGCCGCCGTAGCGCCGGGTCTTGACCCGGCAGGCTTCCCCGGCGAGGTGCCATGCGGGGCAAGCCCCGCACCTACCTATTCGTTACAATCGAAACTTGTGCTCTCCAGAACTGGATGCTCCGATGAAGCTTGGTTCCCTGAAGGAAGGTGGCCGCGACGGCACCCTGATCGTGGTCTCGCGTGACCTGACCCGCGCTGTGCGCGCCACCGGCATCGCCGCCACCCTGCAGCAGGCGCTGGAAGACTGGTCCAACCTCGCGCCGCGGCTGAACGCGCTGTCCGACTCGCTCAACGGCGGCGACGCCGACGGCGTGTTCGACCTGGACATGCAGGCGCTGGCCGCGCCGCTGCCGCGCGCCTACGAGTTCGTCGACGGCAGTGCCTACCTGCCGCACGTGGCTCGCGTGCGCAAGGCGCGCGGCGCCGAGGTGCCGGAAAGCTTCTACACCGATCCGCTGATGTACCAGGCCACCAGCGCCGGTTTCCACGGCCCGCGCGACGCGGTGAAGGTGGTCAGCGAGGACTACGGCATCGACCTGGAGGCCGAGATCGTGGTCGTCACCGACGACGTGCCGATGGCGGTGACGCCGGAGCAGGCCGCCGGCCACATCCAGCTGGTTGGGCTGGTCAACGACGTCAGCCTGCGCAACCTGATCCCGCCGGAGCTGGCCAAGGGCTTCGGCTTCCTGCAGTCCAAGCCGCGCTCGGCGCTGAGCCCGGTGTTCGTCACCCCCGACGAACTGGGCAATGCCTGGCAGGGCAACAAGGTGCACCTGCCGCTGGTGACGCACATCAACGGCGAGTGGTTCGGCGCGCCGGAGGCCGGCGTGGACATGCAGTTCGACTTCGCGCAGCTGGTGGCGCACGTGGCCAGGACCCGGCCGCTGTCGGCCGGCACCATCGTCGGCTCCGGCACCATTGCCAACGAAGACACCGCGCTGGGTGCCTCGTGCTTCGCCGAACGCCGCACCGTCGAGGCGCTGCGCGACGGCAAGCCGTCCACCCCGTTCATGAGCTTCGGCGACGTGGTGCGCATCGAGATGTTCGACCGCGACGACAACAGCATCTTCGGCGCGATCGAGCAGCGCATCGAGCAGGCGCAGCGCCCCTGATTGCCGCTTTTTTAAGCCACTCTCCCTTCGGGAGAGGGGTTGGGGTGAGGGGCAACGGAGTCACGATGGTTCAACCATCATGGACTGCGTTCGCCCCTCATCCGCCCTTCGGGCACCTTCTCCCGAAGGGAGAAGGGGGCGATTGTTCCCATATCGCCAAGCGGCGCAAACAACCGACCGGCGGCAACGGCATCCCCACTGCCGGCCTGTATCGTGACCCGATGCAAGCAAGGACAACCGACATGGATGCAGCATTGACGCTCTACAGCTACTGGCGCTCCAGCGCAGCCTACCGCGTGCGCATCGGCCTGAACCTGAAAGGGCTGGACTACGCGCTGGTGCCGGTGCATCTGGTGCGCGACGGCGGCCAACAGCACGCCCCCGACTACGTGGCGCTGAATCCGCAGCAATTGGTGCCGGTGCTGCGCGACGGCGGGCGCGTGCTGACCCAGTCGCTGGCGATCCTCGAATACCTGGAAGAAACCCGTCCGCAGCCGCCATTGCTACCGGCCGACGCCGCCGGCCGCGCGCGAGTGCGCGCGCTGGCGCAACTGGTCGCCTGCGACATCCATCCGCTCAACAACCTGCGTGTGCTGCAGTTCTTCGACCGGCAATGGCACGTGCCGCAGGCCGAGCGCGACGACTGGGTGCTGCACTGGATGCGCGAGGGCTTCGCCGCGATGGAGGCCATGCTCGCCGCCTCGGCGGACACCGGCCGCTACTGCCACGGCGACGCGCCGGGGCTGGCCGATTGCTGTCTGCTGCCGCAGCTGTACAACGCGCGGCGCTTCAAGCTCGATCTCGACGCCTTCCCGATCCTGCGCCGGATCGAAGCCGCCTGCCTGCAATTGCCGGCCTTCGACGCCGCGCGCCCGGAAAACCAGCCCGACGCGGCCTGAAGCACACCGCCGGCACTCGTAGGTCGGGGCTACGCCCCCGACGGCATGTTCGGGCGCACGGAACGTCGGGGACGTAGCCCCGACCTACGCCTTCGGCGACTCAACGGGTCGGGGGAAGCCCCCGTGCCGGCAAGCCGTCATGCCCCATTCCCCGTTCCCGACTTCAAAACCCGTGCGTGATCGACGGCGCCGCCGCCGGGGCGGAGAAATCCGCATAAGGGTCGTGCTCGCCGCTGCCGCCCTCGGACAGGCGGAACTTGAGCGCCAGCCCGTCGCGCGAATCGGCCGCGCGCAGGGCTTCTTCCTGCTCGATGATGCCGTCCTTCGCCATCCGGAACAGGCACTGGTCGAAGCTCTGCATGCCCTCTTCCAGCGACTCCTCCATCGCCTGCTTGATCGCATGCACCTCGCCGCGACGCAGCAGGTCGCGGATCATCGGCGTGTTGATCAGCACCTCGGTGGCCGGGCGGCGGCGGCCATCCTTGCCCTTGACCAGGCGCTGCGAAATCACCGCGCGCAGGTTCAGCGACAGGTTCATCAGCACGTTCTTGTGCGCGCTCTCGGGGAAGAAGTTGAGGATGCGCTCGATGGTCTGGTCGGCGTTGTTGGAGTGCAGCGTCGCCAGGCACAGGTGGCCGGTTTCGGCGAAGGCGATCGCCGCCTCCATCGTCTCCGCGTCGAGGATCTCGCCGATCAGGATCACGTCCGGCGCCTCGCGCATCGCGTTCTTCAGCGCATTGTGGAAGGCGTGGGTGTCCAGGCCGACCTCGCGCTGGTTGACGATCGACTGTTTGTGCTTGTGCAGGAACTCGATCGGGTCCTCGATGGTGAGGATGTGGCCGGTGGAGGTGCTGTTGCGGTGGTCGATCATCGATGCCAGCGAGGTGGACTTGCCCGAGCCGGTCGAGCCGACCACCAGCACCAGCCCGCGCGGGGTCATGATCACGTCCTTGAGCACCTGCGGCAGGTTCAGCTCCTCGATGCTGGGGATGCGGCTCTTGATCGCGCGGATCACCATGCCGACCTCGCCGCGCTGCTTGAACACGTTGACGCGGAAGCGCCCGGCGTCGGCCAGCGCGATGGCCATGTTCAGCTCCAGGTCGCGTTCGAACTGCGGCACCTGGCCCTCGTCCATCAGCGAATAGGCGATCTTCTTCACCATGCCCGGCGGCAGGCCGGTGTTGCCCAGCGGGTAGAGCTTGCCTTCGATCTTGATGTAGACCGGCGCCCCGGTGGTCAGGAACATGTCCGAAGCGTTCTTTTCGGTCATCAGCTTCAGGAAATAGCCGATATCCATAGGTAAAGTTTCCCCGCAGACGGCCCGGTGCCGTTGATGCACGTGGTGGCCTTGACGACAATGGCCGCGCTCATTCATTCCGCGACGGCTCCCCAATGAAACCTAGCTTCGCACAATTACGACGTCTCCTGTATGTGACCGCCTGCGCATCCGCGCTCTGTGCCAGCGCGTGGGCGCAGGACCCGGCCGCGGCCGACCTGCTGGCCGCGCAGCAGGCGGTGGAACGCGCCGACCGCGCCGATGCCGACCAGTACGCGCCGGACACGATGGCGCTGGCCCGCCAGCAGCTGGAACAGGCCCAGCGCGCCGCCGGCGACCGCCGGCAGCGCAAGCAGGCCCCGCTGCTGGCCCAGCGTGCCGCGGTCGACGCCGACCTCGCCCGCGCCCGCAGCGAGGAGGCGGTGGTGCAGGCCACGCTGGCCCAGCGCAGGGCCGAGGTGGAACGCCTGCAAAGGCAACTGGCAACCGGGGAGGCGCGCCGATGAACATCAGGAACCTGCTCGCCGCCGGCCTGCTGGCCCTGCCGCTGCTGGCCACTGCGGCCGAAGACCCGGCGGTGGCCGTGCTGAACCAGCGCCTGATCGCCCTGCAGGCGAATCTGGACACCGCCGACGTCGCCGCCTACGAGCGCCTGCAGGCACGGCAGGCGGTGGCGGAGCTGGCCAAGGCCAAGCGCAAGAACCTGGAGCAGGCGCGCTACCTGGCCGAACGCCGGGTGGAGATCGCCGAAACCAGCGCCCGTACCGAGGTCGCCCAGCGTGAGGTCGAACGACTGGAGCGTACCCGCAGCGAACTGCTGATCGAGGCCAGCCGCCGCGACGCCGACCGCGCCCGCCGCGAGGCCGAGAAGCTGCGCGTGCAGGCGCAGATCCAGGCCGAGGAAAGCGAGCGCCTGCGCCAGGCCGCCGAGGCCGAGACCCTGGCCCGGCAAGATGCGGAAATCGCGTTGAGCAGCGTTGCCGGCAAGCAGGCAGCACGGGTCAGCGCGGCCCAGCAGAACGCGGCCAAGCTGGCGCGCGAGGAAGCCGAACTGGTGTCCGGGCAGAAGTTGCCGAACTCCACCTTCGGCCGCCGTGGCGAGGTGTTCACCCTGCCCGGCGACGCTTTCGCCGCAGGGCAGGCCAGCCTGTCCGCCGGCGCGCAGGACCAGCTCAAGGCACTGGCCGAATACCTGAACATCGGCAAGAAGGGGCGGGTGACCATCGAGGGCTACGACAGCGCCAACGGCGTCGGCCAGCGCCGCGCGCAGGCGCTGAAGGATGCGCTGGTGGCCGCCGGGGTCGCCGCCAACCGGTTGCAGGTAAGTGGCAAGAAGGCCGCCGCCACCCGCGCCCGTTCGGCCGAGGTCATCATCGCCCCGTGATCCGGTGGCGCGTGTGATCGCGTGGGTGCGGGACTTGCCGTACATGGCGACTTCACGGACGGGCCCCGTATTCGTAGGTGCGGGGCTTGCCCCGCACGGAGCGTTCCCGGCGAGGCCTCGTGCCGGGCAAGCCCGGCACCTACATCATGTTTGCCGGTGTCTTGAGGGCCTTCCCGAAGGCTGAATGCGCGGCCGGTCATGAACCGTGCCGATACCGGTTTCCGCCCCTTGCCGGAACCTTTTTTCAGGCGTAGGGTCAATCGTCCGGGCGGCAACGTCGTCGCCCGGACAGCAGGAGGACCGGGCCGGTGCAGCAATGGCGCGAACCAGTACCAAGCAACTTCCGGGGCATGGCCCGGAAGCGGGGCGGGGGTTCGGCCATGCGTGGCCAGGTTTCTCCGATCCAGCAACGCCCCGTGCCGCAAGGCCGGGGCGTTCTTGTTTCCGCATGAAGGAGGTCACCATGTTCGAAGAGCAGCCACAGAATGAAATCGATGCACTGATGAAGGCCAACCCCGAATTCAGGCAGCTCTACCAACAGCACAAAAAGCTGAACAAGAAATGCATGGATGCGGAGCTGGGGGTACTTCCCATCGACGATGCCACGCTGGGAATGATGAAGCGCGAGAAGCTGCTGGCCAAGCAGCGGCTGTTGCGCATGTACGAAAGCCGACCCAACTGAACCTTCCCCACGCAGCACCTTTCCGTCGCGGGCGGTGGCGGCCTCCTCGTCGGCCGCCGCCGCCCGCGTCACCTGCCGGCCGCGGTGCGGGCAGCGAACTTGCCTGACTTTCAGGCACATCCATCGGATAATCGGGCTCCGGCCGCGGTGCGGCGCGACTCCCAGACACATTCGATGGCCATCCATTCCTCCGTACTCGAACTCATCGGGCGCACGCCGATCGTCAAGGCACAGCGCCTGGACACCGGCGTCTGCGAGCTGTTCCTGAAGCTGGAGAGCGCCAACCCGGGCGGTTCGATCAAGGACCGCATCGGCCTGTCGATGATCGAGGCGGCGGAAAAGCGCGGTGACCTCAAGCCCGGCGCGACGCTGGTCGAAGGTACCGCCGGCAACACCGGCCTGGGCCTGGCGCTGGTGGCGCAGCAGAAGGGCTACAAGCTGGTCCTCGTCGTGCCGGACAAGATGAGCCGGGAAAAGATCTTCAACCTCAAGGCGATGGGGGCCGAAGTGGTGCTGACCCGCTCGGACGTGGCCAAGGGCCACCCCGAGTACTACCAGGATCTTGCCAGGACCATCGCCGAGCAGACCCCCGGCGCCTACTTCATCAACCAGTTCGGCAATCCCGACAACCCGGCCGCGCACGAGTTCGGCACCGGCCCGGAAATCCTCGAACAGATGGAGGGCGAACTGGACGCCATCGTGTTCGGCTGCGGCAGCTCCGGCACCATGACCGGCCTGTCGCGCGCCTTCGCCAAGCTGTCGCCGGACACCGAACTGGTGCTGGCCGACCCGGTGGGGTCGATCCTGGCCGAGTACATCAACGACGGCACGCTGAACGAAAAGTCCGGCAGCTGGCTGGTGGAGGGCATCGGCGAGGATTTCCTGCCGTCGATCTCCGATTTCAGCCGGGTCAGGAAGGCCTACGCCATCAGCGATGCGGAAAGCTTCCATACCGCGCGCGAACTGCTGGGCAAGGAAGGCATCCTCGGCGGCTCCTCGACCGGCACCCTGCTGGCCGCCGCGCTGAAATACTGCCGCGAGCAGGCCACGCCGAAGAAGGTGCTGGTGCTGGTGCCGGACACCGGCAACAAGTACCTGTCGAAGATGTACAACGACTACTGGATGCTGGACAACGGCTTCATCGAGCGCCCGCAGCATGGCGACCTGCGCGACCTGATCCTGCGCCCGTACAGCCAGCGCGACACCGTGGTGGTCGGCCCCGACGACCTGCTGACCACCGCCTACCAGCGCATGAAGCTGTACGACGTCTCGCAGCTGCCGGTGATGGAGGGCGAGCAGCTGGTCGGCATCATCGACGAGAGCGACGTGCTGCTGCACGTCTATGGCGACGAGGCCCGCTTCCGCGACCCGGTATCGGTGGCGATGGTCAGCAAGCTCGACCGGCTCGACGTGAAGTCGCCGATCGAGGCACTGCTGCCGGTGTTCGACCGCGGCCAGGTCGCCATCATCATGGGCGACGGCCACTTCCTCGGCCTTATCACCCGCATCGACCTGCTGAACTACCTGCGGCGGCGGGTGCAGTGATGCGGCAGGGCCCAATGGCCGGTTCAGGCCAGGCTGGTAGAATCCCACCCCTTTAGCTGGAAGGCACCATGACGGATCAGCATCCACGCGGCCAGGAAGGCGAGCGCAGCTTGTCGCTTGCCACGCTGGCCATCCACGGCGGCCAGTCGCCCGACCCGGGCACTGGCGCGGTGATGCCGCCGATCTACGCGACCTCGACCTACGCCCAGTCCAGCCCCGGCGTGCACCAGGGCTTCGAGTACTCGCGCACCCATAATCCCACACGTTTCGCCTACGAGCGTTGCGTGGCGGCGCTGGAAGGCGGCAGCCGCGGCTTCGCCTTCGCCTCGGGCATGGCTGCCAGCTCCACGGTGATAGAACTGCTTGACGCCGGCAGCCACGTGGTGGCGATGGACGACATCTACGGCGGCAGCTTCCGCCTGTTCGAGCGCGTGCGCCGCCGCACCGCCGGGCTGGATTTCAGCTTCGTCGACCTGACCAACCCGGCCGCGCTCGAGGCCGCGATCACGCCGAAAACCCGGATGGTGTGGATAGAAACCCCCACCAACCCGATGCTGAAGATCGTGGACATTGCTTCGGTTGCCGCCATCGCCAAGCGTCATGGCCTGATCGTGGTGGTCGACAACACCTTCGCCTCGCCGATGCTGCAACGCCCGCTGCAACTGGGTGCGGACATCGTCGTGCACTCGGCCACCAAGTACCTCAATGGCCACTCGGACATGGTCGGCGGCATGGTGGTGGTCGGCGACAATGCCGAACTGGCCGAGCAGATGGCCTTCCTGCAGAACTCGGTGGGCGGCGTGCAGGGTCCGTTCGACAGCTTCCTCGCCCTGCGTGGTTTGAAGACGCTGCCGTTGCGGATGGAGGCGCACTGCGCCAACGCACTGGCACTGGCGCAATGGCTGGAAACCCACCCGGCCATCGAGAAGGTGATCTACCCCGGCCTGCCCTCGCACCCGCAGCACGCGCTGGCGGCCAAGCAGATGAATGGCTTCGGTGGCATCGTCTCGATCGTGCTCAAGGGCGGTTTCGAAGCGGCCAGGTGCTTCTGCGAACGCACCGAACTGTTCACGCTCGCCGAATCCCTGGGCGGCGTGGAAAGCCTGGTCAACCACCCGGCGGTGATGACCCACGCCTCGATTCCGGTCGAGCGCCGCGCGCAGTTGGGCATCAGTGATGCGCTGGTGCGCTTGAGCGTGGGGGTGGAGGATGGAAGCGATTTGCGGCTGGATGTTGAGTCAGCACTTGCATGAACCAATTGGATGCACAGAGCAGGGCAGCGAGCGAAGCATTAAGGCAGCGGATGACCATCAAGATTTTTTCCCAACTCAACCTGAGTCTGCGACGCCCCGAGTTCTGGGCGTATTCCAGTTGGCTTGACATCGTTACGCGGTATCGGCGGACGAGGCTTGGCCTGGTCTGGCTGCTGGCGCCGGTAGCCGTGTTCATGCTGATCACGGGGCCACTGTATGCGCGGATGTTCAATCGCGATCTGGCCTCGTACATGATCCATCTGGGCATGGGTTATGCCGTCTGGCGCCTGATGGTGATGGTGCTCAACGATTCGGTGAGCGCATTCCGCAGCAACAAGTCGTTCATTCAGGACGGCAATACCCGTTTGACCGACTACACGCTAAAGTCGATCGCCAAGTCATTGTTCTATTTCGCATTCTCGATGATCGGCATGCTGGCCGTAATGATATGGTCGCCAGCCGTATCTGCCCCCGCCATCCTGACCCTGTTCATCAGCATTCCGATAGTGCTGATCAACCTGTTCTGGGTTGGCTACAGCCTGAGTATTCTGGGCGCACGCCTGCCGGATCTTGGCGAGGTGCTCAACACCATATTGATGGTCGGTTTCCTGTTTACTCCGATCATCTGGGAGGGAAATCGCTATCCTGCGGACAGCCTGGGGGGCGTGGTCGTCAGGCTCAATCCAGCTTTCCATATGCTGGAAATCGTCCGCGAGCCATTGTTCGGGCGGATGCCGCCGCAATCCTCGATTGCATATGTGGCACTGCTGACCTTGTCAGGCTGGCTGCTCGCCATCTTCCTCTGCCGACGGTATTCGCGTTATGTCCCCATCTGGATCTGATGAAGTAGCAACTCCCGTATCCATCGAGGTCCGCAACCTGTCGTTGGTGGTTCCCTATTACGCACAGCCGGACAAAATAGCTTCCTCCTGGTTCTCCACGCTGATCGGTGCCGCGACTTCTGTGCCGCGGCGGCGTTTCGCAACCTTGCTGGACGATGTGAGCTTCACCATCAGGGAAGGCGAGCGCGTTGCGCTGGTGGGGCGCAACGGTGCAGGCAAGAGCACCCTGCTACGCGTGTTGGCGGGTGCGTTCGAACCGACTGGCGGGACCGTGAACATAGATGGTACCCGGCAGGCACTTCTCAGCATCGGTTTGGGTTTCAACCCCGAGGCGACCATCATGGAGAACATCTTCTTGCGTGCTACCGCAATGGGGGTGCCCTCCCAGGAAATTCGTCACATGGTAGAGCCGGTGCTGGAGTTCTCCGGGTTGCGAGAAGTCGCTAACCGGCGTCTGCTCACGCTTTCCAGCGGGCAGCGCATGCGACTCGGGTTCGGCATCTCCACTGCGGTTCATACCGACATCATGTTGCTGGACGAATGGTTCGGGGCTGGTGACGCAAAATTCGTAAGGCGTGCGCGGCAGCGCATGACGGACCGGGTGAATGGAAGCAAGATAGTGGTGGTCGCCAGTCACAACGATTCACTGCTTCGGAAGCTCTGCAACCGTGCATTGCTGGTCGATGATGGAAAAATTGTGTCCGATGGCAGTGTGGCGGACGTGATGGCCGAGTATCGCCGTCTGCACCCGATCATCGAGACGCCCGAGGACGCAGCACGCCGGCGTGCCGCCCGGAAAGCCAAGCTCAAGGCGGCCGAGAAGCTGGTCGCCAAGGCCAAGGCCAGGGAGCTGGCAAAAAAAGAGGCAAAGGCGACTGCCATGGCGGAAAAGAAGAAGGCGAAAGCGTCGGCTCTGACTACTGAAACCGAAGTTGCAGGGCAGGAGATGGTTGCAACAAATGGCAATGCGGATGCGCGAGCCAGCGTTGGGTCGCATGAATCACATGGCGAACTCCAAGGCAAGAACAATCCTTCCGCCACTTGAGCCGCGATATGCGCATCCTGCTTATCGCCTATGAGTTTCCGCCCAGTCCATCACCGCAGTCCTTGCGTTGGACCTACCTGTGCCGTGAACTGGCGCGGATGGGGCATGAAGTCCATGTGCTGACGGCTGAGCTGGGTTGGGAAACCGCTGGATTGCCTGAGTTGCCGGGGCAGGTTCGAGTACACCGCGTGTTCGGAGGACCGATCACCGGTGTGGTAGCCATGCTGGCACGACGCCATGCGGGCAAGGTGGCGAAAGCTGCCCGGAATCGACCGGCTGCAATGGATATCGTGGTGGGAATGGCAGTGCCACCGGTGGATGGCGCCGTGGTGAAGCCGGTGATGGCCCTGCGCGAGTCACGGCTGAACTGGAAGGGAAGGCTGGTAGAGAAACTGAGGAAGATCGCAACGCAGGCAATATTCCCGGATGCGCGTGGCGAATGGTATTTCCCTGCACGGCGCGCTTCGATGAGCCTGCTTGGGGATATACGTCCGGACATCATCGTGAGTTCGCATGAACCGGCAACGACGCTGGAGTTGGCAATCAACCTGAAACGGCGCTACCGGGATATTCCCTGGATTGCCGACCTTGGCGATCCTGTGCTTGCCGATTACACGCCAAGGCGCTGGCGGCGCCGGGCGTTGCGGCTCGAACGCCGGGTCATGGAATTGGCCGATGGCGTTACCGTCACCGCACCGGGGACGCGTGATTTGCTCCTGGAACGGCATGGCGCGGCAGGACTGGCACCAAACAGGGTGCAGATACTGACGCAGGGTTTCGAGGATGATGCGCCGCCGCCGATTTCTTCCGCCGCGGGGTTCTTCGATACCTTGCGGCTCGAGCTTCTCTATACCGGTTCGTTCTATCAGTTCCGGCGTCCGGATGTGTTGCTGGATGCGGTCGCGCAGACGCCTGGGGTCAGGCTGAACATTGCGTCGTCGAATATTCCGGAGTGGCTCAGGCCCAGGCTGGAGGCGCAACCGGAACGATTCCGGATGCTCGGCTTCCTGCCGCACCGCAATGCCGTGGCTTTGCAGCGGCAGGCGGATGTATTGGTCAATATCGCCAATGACAATCCATGCCAGGTGCCGGGCAAGATCTATGAATATCTTGGGTCAGGGCGCCCGATCATCCATGTCGGCAATGTCGTGGAGTCGGATGTCTCGGCGGCTCTAATCCGGGGGCGACGGAGGGGATGGGTATGTGGCAATGATCGGGAGGCGATGGCTGGGCTTCTTGAGGCGCTGGCCGAGCGAAAGCGGGCTGGAAGGCTCGATTCAATCGATCTGGATCTGGACGACCGGGTTGTCGCGGAATTTGGCTGGAGCCAGGTGGCCCGTCATATGGCCGCGATGATGGAACGCCTGGTGGCAACGGGCGAACGGGCCCCGCCGGAACAAGGGCAAGGGTGCTGAGCGAATGGATCGATCGAATACACAGATTCTCGGTAGGCAACTGGCGGAGGCTCGCCGGGACGTGCAGCGGCTGGAGTCTACGCTTGCCAATGAGAAGGGAGCATGTGCGGCCCTGCTCCAAGAGCGTGATGCAATGCTCAGGAGTCGTTCCTGGCGGCTGACGGCTCCACTGCGCTGGCTGGTAGCCAAATTGCAGCGTGGCTCGGCCGGACCGGCTGTGCATGCTCCGGTAGCGACCGCGGTGGCGGGCGATGAAGGCATGGCAGCCAAATGCGGGCTGTTGGGCCTACCGGCGGGTTTGCGCCGACCGCAACTGGACGATCTGGAAGCGGCCAATGCCACCTGCCGGATGCTCAACTTGTACCCCGGGTTGGAAGGGGTCGTGCAGACCAAGGTATTGCATGCTCTAGATGGTCTCGGATCGGAACCGGGTGATGAATACTTGGGCTGGAGGGATGACGCGCCAGCCATCGGTTTCATCGGCAGTGCCGAGCTACGTACCGAACTGTCCTTCGATGCCAAGGTGGCCATGCTCGATGAGGCGAACTGGCGGACCAGGCTGGTTCCCGGTGCGCTGCGTTTCCTGATTATCGAAACCGTCTGGCATGTCGAGCACCGGAACTGGCGCTATGCATTCACGAGTGAGGGTGATCGCAGCGAGTGCCAGCATCTATTGGATCATTGCAAGGCGGTGGGGCTCCCGGTCATCGTATGGTTCCGGGAAACACCCGGCAACTACCGGCATTTCGCATGGTTGGCCGGCCAGGCCGATCTGGTCTGCGTTGCAGATGCGGAGGTTGCCGCGCAACTCCACAAGGATTTTCCCGAAGCCAGAATCGAGTACCTGCCTCCGGCGATCCAACCGGCGCTGCATAATCCCTTGCGTAGTTGCGGGTTGATGGGGGCTGCCGATGCTTTGCGCACCAACATCGTGTTCGATGGTTGGTGGGATCTGCATAACGGGCTTGCCGAATTGCCCCGTTTGCATGAATTGAAGGCTCATGGCCTGCTCGTTGCCGAGAGCCATTGGGATTTCGGCAAGGTCCGGCTTGCCGATTGCGCCGCTTTCGAAAATTTCACCATTGGGTGTCTCGGGTGGCAGGAAAAACTGGTCATGAACCGCCTGCAGGGGGCGGAAGTCTTCGCCGCGGCTCCGCTTGCGGGTGGCTGGCGCAGTGAGCTGGGAATGGCTCGTGCTGCTGCTAGTGGCGCGATGGTTCTGCGTCTGGATGGGAACGAACCGTGGTTGCCTGAGTTGAGGCTGCCTGACGACACCCATGGGGAAGGGCCATTGGCGGGACTGTTGAAGTTCATGGCCGATCCGTTGCTGCATGCGCGCCGGGGCCACTTGGCATGGCGCAGGCTGATGTCGGCCCACACCATTGCCCATCGGCTCCAATACATGGCCGATAAGCTTTCGATAAAAGTGGATTTCATTCCCTCCTGCCCACGCATCGCCTGCCTGCTGGTGACCATGCGCCCTGATCGGTTGGAGGAATGCATTCGGCGTTTCCGCAGTGACCTGTACCCGAATAAGGAATTGGTGATCGTCATTCATGGCGACGACGTGGATATCGACAGATACCGAATCTTGGTGCATGAAGGCGAGCCTATCCGCTTCTTCCGGGCCGGCAAGAGCCTCAGCCTTGGCGCGTGCCTGAATTTTGCCGTCAGCCAGACCGATGCCCCCTACTGGACCAAAGTGGATGACGATGATCTATATGGAGCCAATTACCTGAGCGACGTCATGCTGTACCAGCAAACGGGGCAATTCGACGTTTTCGGCAAGCCCCCGATGTTCAATTATCTGGAAAGCCGTGACGAACTGTTGTGGGATGCGGAGTGGGCAAGGCATGCCAACCTCGTCCATGAGGCAACCAAGGCACGCTCGGCCTTGGTGGCGGGCGGAACCTTGGGGGGACACCGTCGTGTACTGGAAGCGATTCCATTCTCGGAGCGTCGTCGCGGAGGATCCGACTCCGATTTCATCAGGCATTGCTACGAAGCGGGGTTGAATGTGTTGTCCATGGATGGATTCAACTTCGTACGCTGCCGCAGTGCACAGCCGGGATTCCATACCTGGAGCATCGACGAGCAGGATATCCGACTGAGATCGCGTCGAGTCGGTGGCCTGGTGGACTCTTCCCGAGAGGCATTGTGTTGATGCCTCAAACGTACATGTTGCCTGTGCGGCCCCAGCGCTCCCCGGGCCAGTCGTTGGCGAATAGTCTTCGTTCATCGCATGGCAGGCAATGTCGGATGCGACGGGGAGGATGTTTCATGGGAAACCTTCGTTTCACATGTGGTGGCAGACATTGGCAAACTGCGAAGAATGCCGCGTCCACAAGGAGTCAAGGGTGCCATAATGTCGGATGGCACAGCGATTGCGTCCTGGTGGAGTATTGAGTGTCCCGGCAACTATGCCTCGGCCAGTTGATGATGGAGTCGAGAATGCGTACTTGCGCGGGTCGAGTGCTTCCAGCGGTCTCTCGGATCACAGACAAGGCATCCGCCGACCACCAGCCGTGGATGCCGCATGATGTTGAGTGGATTGCTGCTCGTGCGTCTCCTTGGGCCTTTGCGGAGAGTCGATGCCCGAGGCAGGCTCTATTGGAATGAGAGTGATACATGGGCGGGTAATCGACGCTTGTAATGGATTGCCGCCTGTTTTTTTATGGCCTGAAACTGATGAAGAGGGAATGATGGGAAAGACTGTTTATGTCGGAATGAGCGCGGACCTGGTACATCCCGGGCATCTGAACGTGATTCGCAAGGCGGCGGAGCTGGGCGAGGTGACGGTGGGGTTGCTCACGGATCGTGCCATCGCCAGCTACAAGCGGCTTCCCTACATGGCGTATGAACAGCGATGCCAGGTAGTGGAGCAGCTCAAGGGCGTAAGCCGCGTCGTTCCGCAGGAGACGCTTGATTACGTGCCGAACTTGCGTCAATACAAGCCGGATTACGTGGTGCATGGTGACGATTGGCGTGAGGGCGTCCAGCGTCAGGTTCGACAGGACGTCATCAATGCACTGGCCGAGTGGGGCGGGGAACTGGTCGAGGTCAGCTACACCGACGGGATATCTTCCACCCAGCTCAACAAGGCACTGCGCGAAATCGGCACCACCCCGGACATTCGTCGCAACAAATTCCGTCGCCTTCTGGATGCCAAGCCACTGGTGCGGCTGATGGAAGCGCATAACGGCCTCACTGGCCTGATTGTGGAAAACGCCTACTTCGATGGCCCGGAAGGGCGCCGGGAATTCGATGGCATGTGGGGCAGCAGCCTCACCGAGTCCACGGCCAAGGGCAAGCCCGACATCGAAGCGGTGGACGTGACTTCGCGCACCAATACCCTGCACGACATACTCGAGGTCACCACCAAGCCGATCGTCTATGACGCCGATACTGGTGGCAAGGTGGAGCATTTCCAGTTCACCGTACGGACTCTTGAGCGCCTTGGCGTTTCGGTGGCGATCATCGAGGACAAGGTGGGCCTGAAGAAGAACTCGCTGTTCGGTACCGATGTGCCGCAGATGCAGGACTCGATCGAGGGCTTCTGCGAAAAGATCAAGGCGGGCAAGGCCGCACAGGTCACCGACGATTTCATGATCGTTGCCCGTATCGAAAGCCTGATCCTGGATCAGGGCCTGGAGGATGCGATCACGCGGGCGGATGCCTACATCAAGGCCGGCGCCGATGGCATCCTGATCCATAGCCGCAGGAAGACCCCGGACGAGATCTTCGAATTTTGCGATCTGTATGCAAAGTTGGAGCGACGCCCCCCCCTCATCGTGGTTCCTTCCAGTTACAACCAGGTTACCGAGCAGGAGTTGATCGATCGTGGTGTACGGGTGGTGATCTATGCCAACCACCTGTTGCGTGCCGCCTATCCGGCGATGATGGATACCGCGCGCTCGATCCTGGAGCACGGTCGCTCCAAGGAAGTTGATTCCAAGCTTCTGTCCATCAAGGACATCCTTGAACTGATTCCGGGGACCAAGTGATGTTGCAGCCGGAGAAGACCTTCGAGCAGATCCGCGCTCAGGGCGTGCGCTTGTTCACCGGGGTGCCGGATTCGCTGTTGGCCGATTTCTGCGCATATGTCACCGACCATGCGCCGGACAGCGATCACGTGATCGCTGCCAACGAAGGCAATGCCATCGCGCTGGCGGCGGGACACTATCTCGGCACTGCCGAGCCGGCTCTGGTTTACATGCAGAATTCCGGGCTGGGCAATGCGGTCAATCCGCTGCTGTCGCTCGCCGACGCAGAGGTGTACAGCATTCCGATGCTGATGCTCATCGGTTGGCGTGGCGAGCCCGGCGTCAAGGACGAGCCGCAGCACGTCAAGCAGGGACGCGTGATGACGGCGATGCTCGATGCCATGGAGGTGCCGTGGTTCGAGCTTGACGCAAGCATGGATGACGCAGGGGACGTGATAGCCAAGGCGTGCGGCCTGATGCGGGAACGCAAGATCCCGGTGGCGCTTCTGGTGCGGAAGGGGACATTCGCCAAGTACAAGCTGAAGAAGGATCAGATGACCGACTTCCCGATGAACCGGGAAGGAGCGGTGAAGTGCATCGTCGACCTGCTTGGCAGCGAAGACGTCGTCATCTCGACTACAGGCAAAACCTCCCGGGAGCTTTATGAATACCGGGCGTCGCGAGGCGAGGGGCAGGGCAACGATTTCCTCACGGTCGGTGCCATGGGGCACACGGCCTCTATCGCGTTGGGAATGGCCAGGGTGCAGCCGGGACGCCGGGTCGTGTGCATGGACGGCGATGGGTCGGTACTGATGCACATGGGTTCCCTGGCGATCATCGGCCAGTCAGGCCTGTCGAACTTCGTGCATGTCGTTATCAACAATGGCGCGCATGATTCCGTCGGTGGCCAGCCCACCGCGGGCTTCGACATCGACTTGGTGGGGATTGCCAGGGCCTGCGGATACAAGCAGGCGCTTTCGGTGTCCACGCGCGAGGATGTCGCTTCGGCACTGGCAGAGCTTTCGCATGCCCAGCAAGGACCGGTGCTGCTCGAGGTCCGGGTGAACAAGGGCGCGCGCGATGACCTGGGCCGCCCTAAGTCGAGTCCGGTCGAGAACCGCGATGCTCTGATGAAGCAGATCGGCTTGTGATCGTTGCGGTGGCGGCCAAGCCGCCACTTCTTCCTTGAAGCCGAACCATGGAAATACAGGTGTGATCGTGACGAATTGGACGTATTTCAACCCAGTGCGGGTGATTGCCTCCGCGGGAAGCTCCGCGCGATTGGCCGAGCATTCCGGCTTCCGGCGGATGGTATTGGTGACCAGTCCAGGTTTTTCCCGGCGAGGTGTCGTCGATCGCATCCGTGCTTCGTTGGGCGACCGTCTGGTGGCGGTACTCGATGACGTCAAGCCGAATCCCGATGTCCGCGATGTGGACGCACAGGCGCATGTGCTGCGCGGGATGGAGCCGGATTGCATCGTGGCGCTGGGCGGGGGCAGCAGCATGGACACCGCCAAAGGGGTGGCGCGCCTGCTTACCCAGCCGGCGGGGACAACTTTGGCCGGGCATTTCCGCGAGGGCATCGCCATGCCCTCGCCGGTGAAGGCACTGCCGGTAGTCGCCATCCCCACGACCGCCGGGACAGGCGCCGAGGTGACCCCGTTCGGTACGATCTGGGATTTCGAACTGGGCAAGAAGTATTCGGTGACCGGCGCCGATCTCTATCCGGCCATCGCAATCCTGGATCCCGAACTGACTCTGGAACTACCCGAGGAGGTGACCATATCCTCGGGCCTGGATGCCGTGTCGCATGCCCTAGAGTCCACCTGGAACCACAATGCCAATCCCATTACCCTGGGACTAGCGGCGAAATCGTTGCAACTGTCGCTGCCCGCGCTGCTCCGCTTGAAGGGGAACTCCCGCGACATCGAAGCCCGTGGCCTGATGATGCAGGCCAGCCTGCTGGCGGGCATGGCGATCAGCCAGACGCGCACGGCGCTGGCACATTCGATCTCGTACCCATTGACTACGAGGTTCAACCTTCCGCATGGGGTCGCATGCAGTTTCACCTTGCCGGTGCTGATGAGGTTCAACGCCGGGGCCGACGATGGAAGGCTCCATGACCTTGCGCGTGCGGTTGGGCATGCGGATGTCGATGAGTTCGTGGGCCGGTTGGGCGAACTCTTTGGGGAACTGCAGGTCGCGGAACTGTTCCGCAAGTATGTACCCGATAGCGGGGATGCGATGGCCCTCGTTGGTGAGATGATCACGCCGGGAAGGGCCGACAACAATATCAGGAGCGTTTCCACCGGTGAGGTGGCGGAGTTGCTCGCGGCAGCGTTGGAGCAGGTGGAAACTGACTACGGGTTGCAGGTTCGGCAGGGTGCCGCTTCTCCGATTTGATGCCTGGCTTCCGGTCCTGCCGTCTTTTTGTGAATTGGATAACATCTCGTCATGCGCATAGGTTTTCTCGTCTGGAACCAGTTCCAAGTCGCCCATTCCGTCGAAATCGCCAGGCATTTCGACGAGCCGGATTTCATCTTCATCGACCGCAGTCCCGAGGCGTTAAGGGATTTTGATCCTGCTTGGCTTGTTCCTTACGGTGCGTATTGCCGGTTCCTGTCGGAACTTGACCTGCACTCTCTGGATGGCCAGTACGATGCCATCGTCAGCCAGTTCCGCCCGCCGCTGAAGCAACCCTGGAAACTCACGAAGCTGGTCATGCAGCAATACTCGCTGGCCAAGCCTAAGACCGCATACAACGCCCGCTGGTTCACCGCGGAACGGGGCCTTGTATACGGCGCCTACAGTGAGTCCCTGATCGGACAGATGTGCCAAGTCTCCCAGACCGGCAACCCCCGTTTCGATCCATATTTCGAACATAGGCTCAACCCGGACCGGCTGGACTTGGTGCGGAGCCGCCTTGATCCAGAAAAGAAGACCTTGGTCTACCTGCCTACATGGGGGGACTTGAGCACTTCGGATGCGTTTGCGACGGCACTTGGCGGGTTCAGCGACGAGTTCAATGTCATTGTTCGTCCGCACCACCTGAGCTCGATCAGGGACAAGGAAGAGGGCGCGCGTTCGTCGGGGCTCATCTATGCCGATTCCTTTCCCCCGATGCTTGATCTGGGCCTCCATCTGCAGGAGGTCGCCGACGTCGTTGTTTCGGACATGTCCGGCGCGATATTCGATGCGCTCTATTGCCGCAAGCCTGTCGTGCTGGTTGGCGACGAGGATGCCGACTTCGCCGGGCACAGGAAAGCGGACGATTCGGCGCTCGAGATATCACAGCGGCATCGCATCGGTCCCTATATGACGGACAAGGGAGATCTCAGACGTGTTGTGGATGAACTGGTCGAGCACCACCCCTACCATGATGTGAACGAAGCGCTCGTGGAAGAGTGCTTCGTGCAGCGCGGCGGATGTGGTGCACTGGCGGCGGCAGCCATCCGCGAGGCAGTTGAGGTCGAACCTCGGCGTCCCTTGCTGCAAACCTATGCTGCGCCCGATTTTTCGGCTCTGCTGCTGTCCCGCTCAGTTGCCGCTGCAAAGCAGCGCAGGAGCAAGAGCAGGAAAAACAGATTGTCGGAGAATGGGCAGGATGCCGTCGTAAAGACAGGGATTGCAGCGGGTCAAGTTCCCATGACTGCATGGCCCATGCGCACGGCGCAGGGAGAAAGGGGGGGGCAGGCCGCCAGAAAGGCCGGCGCCGAACCTGTGACGATGAAGGCGCTGGTAAAGAGTGGGCGCTTCTTCGAAGCAGGACTCAAGCTCGAGGAGTGGAGCAGGCGTCCCCAGGAGGCGCGTGCGCAGAACCTACTTCAGGCTCATAGAACCACATCGTCGATCAGATTCAGTCGTACTGCCTGGAGGGACATTCTGGCCAGGTTGTTCCATGGTGCGTATTCGCCATCCACGGCGGATGGCCGGGCGCTGCTTCAGAGGCTCGGCATGCTGAGGAGCGCCGAAGCACTGTACCTGCAGGAACAACAGGCGGAACCGCAGGAGCTCATCGAGCGCGTGCAGATGCTCGGGTCGCTTTCCGGTGTCATCGACCTGGCCGCACGCAACGAGGTCGCATGTGCCGATGAGCAGATGTGCATCACTCCGCGGGGAGAAGTCGTGGAACTGGCCGGCCGTGAGGGAAACCGGGCGGTCGAGCTCTATCTGCTGTCGAGCCTGTCGCTTCAACTCAATGACGAGGAGCAGCGCGCCTACCGTTCATCGCAGCTGAGGTTCGCGCAACATATGGTCGAAGGGCTTCTGGCTGCGGGGTACGGCGTCTATCCGCGCCTGCAGGCCGGCGTCGATGGTGCCACCCCGGTTTCCGCGCTACGGCCTGCATTTACCTGGCATACGCTGGACTCCGGCCGGCGCGGGCAGTTCCATCTCAAGATCGGAACGCTGTTCGGCTATTTCATCGTCGACTCAAAGGGCTATAGCGGCTGGAGCTCGGTTGCTGGCAGACCGTTGCCGGAACTCGTTGCGGAGGTCGACCCGACCGAGGCCGATGCGCATTGGCGACAATTGAATGGAGAACTGGTCGCGGGCGGGAAGTCGAAGTACGCGCAGGCGGAAGAGGAGCTTCCCACGGAATTGGGTGAGTACATCTTCCTGCCGATGCAGGTTGCCAACGACACCGTCGCGCGCCTGGCCGATATCGATACGCTGTCACTGCTACGCGCGCTCGTGAGCTGGGCCAGCACGAGGGGTTCCACCGTAGTCGTGAAGCGCCACCCGATGTGCCGCAGCGACGAAATCGCCCAGACCATCGAAGAGGCCGAGCTCGCAGGGCACATCCGCGTTTCCAATGCGAACATCCACCAGTTGGTGGCTGGTGCTGCCTGCGTGGTGACCGTCAACTCCGGCGTTGGCGCCGAAGCATTGCTCCAGCTCAAGCCCGTAGTGAGCACCGGACGATCGGATTATGCAGCCGCCACGAGGCGGGTGAGGACGGAAAATGAGCTTTTCACCGTACTCGATAACAGGGATTGGTCGCCCGCCAGCGAGGGCGACATAAAGAAGTTCCTATGGTTCTACACCAAAAAATATATGGTCCGCTTTGATGATGTCCCGGCCATCGGGGATCGTCTGCGCGAACTGCTTGCCGGGGTGGGCCATGCGGTGCCCGGTGCCGAGCCGGACGGGGGGATGGCCTTGGATCTTCCGGGCATTACGGCCATCCCCTTCACGTCTCCCAGGGAGATGCCTGCCGAAGGCCTGCATGCTGGCGATGATCCATTGCTCGGCGAGCAGTGCGAGCAACTGCTGCGGATGTTCAACGCGGAGGGCGTGCGCTGCTGGATGGACAGCGGCTCGTTGCTTGGCCTGGTGCGTCATGGGCGGCTGAACCACTGGGAAAAGGATATCGATCTCGGGATTTGGATCGACGACTACGAGAAGGCACGGGATATCTGTCGTGAAGTCGCGGAAAGATATTCGCTCTGGTATCGCGAGAAATGGCTGAAGGGGGCACCCTATGCATTCCTGCTGTGCTCGCATCCCGGTGGGAAACGGACGACGCTGCCCCTGTCGGTTCATGTGTTCTACAGGCACGGAGATGCTGCTTGGTCACCACAGAAATACTCGCTGGTTTCCGCCAGGTCGAAATATCCCCGCTACGTCTACAGATCGGTCAACGGCGAAGGTAGGGCAAGCCTCCGGAGGAAACTGGCATTCATCGCCCGCCGTCCCGCCTACAGCCTTTGTATTATTGCGGAGAAACTCAACCTCACCAAACGGATAGGTCAACCGCTGATGAGGATTGAGCAAGGCGATTCCCTGAAGGACCGATTGCTCACGCACCTGTTCGTCGAAATATTCCAGTGGAAGATTCCAGGGCGGTATTTTGACGATCTGCAGCCGATATCCGAGAGTCATCCATACATACTCGCCCCGAGCGACGTTGATGGGTATCTGAGAGCCAGATATGGCGATTGGCAGACGCCCGTGAAGAGCTGGTTCTATCTCGTCGATGATGGTTGCATCTCGTCAATATCGGGCGACGAACTCAACATTCGCTTGGCCGATGCCAGGAGGCAGGTGCCGGTTCCCCTGCCGACGCGAGGGTGAGTTGTCGCCCGGTCTGATGCTGGGCTTTGCGCGCCTGGGGATCTCGGGGAATTGCGAATCCCGCAATTGGATGCAGGAACTGGAAGAGGTGATCGTGCGAAACCGGGCCATATAGGTGCGGCAGGTGAGGACGAAATATTTTCGGAAGCTATGGTGCGCGGATAAGCTGATTTCCGTCCCTGTAATGCAATAGTTTTTTCTCTCCGGAGGCAATGAGGCAGAAGAGGGGAGAGTCATCCTTGAACATGGTCTCCTCCGCTTCGGCCTGCGATGCAAAGGCAATATCAGCCATTGGAAGGGCCGTTCTGTACCTGGAAAGTCGCTTTTCCCAGTTATGGCGCTTGAGCTCTCCGTTGAAATGGAGGGGCGACAGAACCATGCTCTGCGGGAATCCGTCTTTCATGTCGTCCGGAATGACGTCAGCCAATCTTGCGATGATGCTCACGTTGTAGCCATATCGAGCCAGGCGCGCGGAGCCCATGTCGAATCCCGACATGCCGAAGTTGAGGAGCAGCATTCCGGGGTTCCAGAAGCTCAGATGATTGAACGCCATCTTCTCACCGCGAATCGGCGGGACGGTTGCAACGCAATAGCCATCCGGCGCCAGATCCAGGGTCATTTTGTCGATGAACAAGCCGACGTTGCGGACATGCTCGAGTACATGGCTTGACCATACGACGTCATAAGGCAGGCGCGGTTTGAACTGAAGATAATCCCCGACGAATGCCGGGGGTTCATCACCGGCGACCATATCGACGAGGTCCACATGGATACCATGGTCACGAAAGAATCGCGCATGGACCCCATGTGACCCTCCTATATCGAGAAGACGTACTTTCCTGTTCGCGTGCGTACGTTCCAGATCTGAAAGCAATTGGTAAGCGGCAAGACATGCACGGAAGGCGTGTACCCCCGTTCCGACCTTGGGATTTTTCCTGGCAGCCATGGGGGATCTCCTGATATCTCAATTCAAGAGCAGTGGTATGCCTGGTCTTGGTGGTTCGATCAGGCCTGCGGTCCACGCGGGAATCGTTGGCCCGAAATCATATGCGCCATCCTTGTTCGATGCAGGCATGTCGCCATCATTCGTTTGCGGCGTCAATGGGCAGGCACGCCATGAACTGGAATATGCCGCTGGCCAACGAAGCTCATGTGCCAAGGAGCATGCCGGGGAGCTATCGTGCAGTGGTTTGTCCTGCAAGATCGAGGTGGCATGAATGAACATATATTCGGCTTCCATCATATATCGAGTCGAGCAACCTCGGTCTGTCATTTCATCGCCTTGAAGGCAGGGGGAGCTTCGACGGCCTCGCCGCTTGCAATCCTTGATTCGAGCACCTCCAGTGCTTGTGCCGGCTTGTCGAAGGGGAGCCCGGAGAGCGTCTTGGCATCGAACCTCCACCACTTCGTTTCCAGAAGTTGTTCGATGGTATTTTCGGGGAACCTCATGCGAATTACCTTCGCAGGAACCCCGGCGACTATTGCATAGGGTGGCACGGACTTGGTCACGACGGATCCTGCCGCGATGATCGCGCCATCTCCGATGCTTGCTCCATTCAGTATGGTGACGCCGGTGCCGATCCAGACATCATGGCCGATGGTTGTCGGCAGGAGCTTCCTGGTCGGATCATTCTCTGTTGTCCTTGGAGTAAAGTGGAATCCTTCGTGCCAGTTGGAAAATGCGAACTTCTTCTTCGAATACTGGAAGGGCGAAGTGCTCAACCAGTTGGTCGGGTGATCGGAAGGGGCTGCATTCAGGCCGGGAGCAATGCTGCAGTATCGACCGATGGAGCGTACGTTTCCGATTCTGGCTGGCCCCACGATATAGGTATAGGCGCCAATCATTATGGAGTTCGCAATCTTGATCGAGCCAATCAGGTTGACTGGTGCTTCATACTGGACTATCACTTTCTTGCCGGGCCTGACCCCGGGCGCTGAATATTCGTCAATGTGACTCATGCTTTGGCCCATGTATTCGTGGTGATTGTAAATCCGTGTCAGCCTGCCCGGGGCATGAGCGTAACGATGCGATGCGTGCAGAAGTGGACAGGCATATTCAAGTGCACTTTGCCGGTTGTTTGCGGGCAGGGCCTGCCATTTATCTTCCCGCTGCGGCCGCAGGCTTCCTTGGTGGTTGATGGTAGCAGGAGACGAAGATCGATGATCGAGCTGCAGTTATGGGGGAGCGTCGGCCAGGCGGGCTCACCTCCTGCACATGGGCGGCGCCCATTCTGCTGTGATCGCCCAGGTCTTGGTATCATGATGAAAGTGCCCGATGGACGTGATGCCGGCGGGATTCCATGGCTCCATTTACAGGCAATCCTTCCAAAGTGAGAAGCCTCAGAAAGTATCTGCGGAAATTCATCGATTCGTGTGGACCACGTACGCGTTTCGTCATATTCAAGGCGGTCATCATGGCCGGCCGGCCGTTCGACGTGGAGATACTGCATCGGCTGGCGATCGAGTTGGAGCGAGAAGGCCCGTTCCGGCTGGCGCTGCAATGCTGGGAGTTGATCCACCGGGTTGCGCCTTATGGTTCGGATGGGTTGATCGATCACCTGCCCATGGCAGTGGCATCGGGCGAAATGGCTCAAGTCCGCTGGTTCACCGAGCAGGCGAGACGGGAGGTTGGCCTCCCACCCGGGCAGACGATAGGACTGGCCGGGATGCTGGCGTGTGCGGGACATCATGGCGAAGCCGGTCGGGTACTCGGATTCCTCGCCCATGCGTCCTCCGACGGGCGGCGGGCGGTATCGCAGTCTCCTTCGGTGCTTCTCGGCAGCATGCCAAAGAACCTGACGCGCTTGGCACAGGAACTGGAACGGCTGAGGTCAGGTGCGGAAGAGGGTGGGGTGCATCCGCATCTGGAACTGGCGCGGCTTTGTTTCACCTTCAGGAAGATGGAAGTGGCGGCGAAGCTGTTCCGGCTTGCTGCCAACCAAGTCGACTTGACGGCGCTCGATTCGGTGGCGATGTCGTACGCAGGTGCCCGCGCCGGTATGGCGACTGATTTCGCCACTATCGATGAAGAGGCGCTTGCCTGGCTAGGCAAGCGTATGTCCACCAATCCTGACGCGCTCGCGATGCTGGCCCATGTGGCGTTGGTTTCGGGAAATGGCAAGTCGGCTGCGCGGGCCATGGAGCGGGCTGTCCGGGTGAAATACGCGGGTCTGGAGCAGGTGGAAGAGATCGTGGGCGACTGCCTTGCGATGCTGGGGATCATCGATACCTTGAAGGAGCGGCCATCCGAGTTGCCCGGAGAATTGCTCGAAGAACCGGACGGGAACCGGGACGACGGCGTGCCCAAGGTTTTCATCTGTGGCTTTGGCTGGTCGGGTTCCGGCGCCGTATATGACGAGATCCGCGGCAGCGAAGGCTTCAGCGAATTCGAAGGAGCGGGTGATGCCCCCCTCCTGAACGCCGATTCCGGTACCGAAGCGACATTCATCCAGGCGGACGCGGGTCTGGGCGACTTCTGGATAGCCGCAAGGTCAACGCGACGAGTGGCGTGGCAACGGCTCTGGGACATGCTCTGCCTCCATGTGACAGGTCTGTCGGGGATCGGTTACAACAGCTACAAGAGCTGTGCGGCGGCGACGAACAACGTACAGCGGCATGGCCACGCCTACACGCGCCCTTTCCGCGAATTCTTCGAGGGGTATGCCGCCTTGCTGGAAGCCCCTATGCGTGCCGGGCTCGGTGATCTTCTTGGCCGGACCACGGAGTCCCTCTGCCGCATGTTGCTCGAGCAGAAGGGAGGCAGGGCCGTCCTGTTCAACAATGCCATCTTCGGGCGTGAGGTCGAGATGCTGCAGATATTCAAGGCCAGCCGGGCCGTCGTAGTGTTCCGCGACCCGCTAGATGTCTATGCGGATCGCAGGCTCAAGGACAAGAACCATTGGCGTAGCCCGCGCCAGCTTGCGGAACTCTACGGATGGGGATTGCAGAAATACATTACCTATCGCCAGGGCAGGCAGGAACGGGTGCTCGGGGACCTGCGCGAGGTACCTTTCGAGCGCTTCGTGCTGGATCGGGTGTACCGTGAGCAGGTACGGGACTGGCTGCTGTCGGGGACGGTGGACAATGTGGGCAGGAGCCATTTCGATCCCGCGGTCTCAAGCGGAAACATCGGGATCCACCGCGGGATGCTTGACGCTAACGGGTGCAACCAGATGCAGGCCATGACCGCTTCCTATCGCAGGATGCAGGAACTGGCTGCCATGGCATGGGATGCAGGGGAGTAGGAAAGCATGGTGCGAAATAGCCCCGCTACGGCGCAGATGTTGACGCAGATATTCCTGTTGATGTGCCATTGTGCCGGGTCTCATGAGGCCCGGTGAATCTTTAAGGCATGGGCATACCACGGGATTACATGGATCCCGAGCGCTGGATCCGATGCGCACGCGCCCCCTGGAATGACGTGCATTCATTGCCGGGGGCGGCCCCTGGTTGGGGTTGAATCAAGGGTCCAGCGGCAATTCCCATCTGCTGGCTCACGTTATCTCAATTGTGGCGGCGGAGTTGCACGGCTTGGCCGTTGGGCGAGGTGGGGCAACAGATTGCCGGCCGGCTGGAACCCATGCGCTTGGACACTGCACGTGACGGGCACCGACTACCGGGTATCTTATTGCCGCCTATCGACGGCGAACACGACTACTACTGCATGGCTCGGCACGATGCAGGCCAGTTCATGTTGCCGCCGCGCGGGATTCGTGCCCTGGCTGCTCACCGGCATGAGGCTGTGAAGTCTGCAGCGACAGGTGCGCGGCCTGCTCCAGGTAGTTGAAGGCCAGCAGCACGGACTTCCAGTTAAATGCATGCTTGCCGCGGCGTCGTGATGCACAAGGTGCGGCAACGGCCTAGGATATCGATAAATATCATCGCGCCGGATCATCCGAAGCTGGCGGGCCAAGGCGAAATGCAAGGGAACGAGAAGGGTGGCAACATCAGGATGCGCCCCGAGATACAAGGGCTGCGTGCGATCGCCGTCGCCGCCGTTCTTCTCTTCCACGTCTGGCCTGCCGCCATTGGTGGAGGCTACGTCGGCGTAGACGTGTTTTTCGTGATATCGGGCTTTCTGATCACCTCGCTTCTGCTCAGAGAACTTGAACAAGATGGAAGCATAGGCTTAGGAATCTTTTACCTGAAGCGGATGCGCCGCCTTCTACCTGCGGCGACGATCGTACTGGCTGTGATTGCGTTGATGACGCCGCTACTGCTCCCCCCGACAGCGTGGAGGGATACCGCGTTCGAGGTGATCTCCAGTGCGTTGTACGTGGAGAATTGGAGGTTGGCGCATCTGTCCATGGATTATCTGGGGGCGGAAAACCCGGCCAGTCCGGTTCAACACTATTGGTCATTATCGGTCGAGGAGCAGTTCTATCTGTTCTGGCCCGCTTTGATGGCGATCTTGGCGTGGGGGGCGAGGAGGGCAGGGCTGCCATTGCCCGGGTGCCTGCGGATGGCTTTGGCAATCGTCACCATGCTGTCGCTGGGCGCCTCGGTCTGGCTGACCCGAGCTGATCCGGCACATGCCTATTTCGTCACCCATACGCGGATCTGGGAACTGAGTCTGGGAGGCTTGCTCGCGGTAACTCCGATCCCATGCCGGCAATGGTCACGGGATCTGATGGGCTGGGTCGGCCTGATCGGTATCGCTCTGGCGGTTTTTGCGTTCGATGCGGCCACCCCCTTTCCAGGATATGCAGCGTTGGTGCCCACGATCGGAACGGCCTTGGTCATCGTTGCGGGAGGCAGCGGCTCCCGTTTCAGCGCGTATGCGTTGCTGGCAAGCCCACCATTTCGCTGGATGGGGGATGCGTCATATTCGATCTACTTGTGGCATTGGCCAATCGTAGTGTTCTTCATGGCGAAGGCCGGTGACGGAGCGATCGGCCCAGTGGCCGGAGCCATTGTGATCGTGGCGACACTGGGACTTGCCTCGTTCAGCAAGGTGCATGTCGAAGACCGATTCCGTCACCATGGCACCGGCGCCGCATCAATCCACCGGCCGATCCGGAGCATTGCCACAGCTGCCCTGGTTCCCGTATTGCTGGCTGGTGCGTTGCTGGGGGGTGTTGCCCGCGAGGAGGCGGAAGTGCAGCGGCTGCGGGATCGCTATCCCGGAGCCGGGGTGCTTGCACGGGGAGGTGATCCGCCCACGCAGGGCAATGACTATGTTCCCTCGTTGGCAGCACTGAAGCAGGACCGGGCGGCAGCCTACGACAACGGATGCCATCTGCGGTTCAAGGATTCCGAACCCGTTGCCTGTCGTTATGGTGATCCGCAGGGAAAGTTCAAGGTCTTCCTGATTGGAGACTCCCACGCGGCGAACTGGATTCCTGCTCTTGAAGAGGTTGCGGAGCAGAAGGGCTGGAACGCATTCAGCTATACCAAGTCGTCCTGCCCACTGATGCCGGTGATGCTGAGGCGGGCCGGCAAACCCTATGGTGAGTGCTTGGCGTGGGGACGACAGGTGCGTCGGATCATTGCCGAGGAACGTCCCGATCTGGTGATCCTTGCGCAAATGCATAGTGGCGTCCGTACGTGGTCTGCGGAAGGAGATAAGCCTCCGTTGCCACGGAAAGCGATGGTTGGGCTATGGCGGGAGATCATGGCCGGGGGATCCCGGGTGGTGGCGGTGGTGGACACGCCACGCTGGCGTGATCCCAGTCCCGAGTCCTGCCTTGCGAACGACAGGAAATGCCGGATCAGGCTTCAGGAGATCGCTGCCTCGAAGCCGGATCCGGTGATTGCCGCACGTCGGGAGGAGAGGGAGGTCGCACTGTTGGACTTCACCGATCTGGTTTGTCCGGACGGAATATGTCCGGCGGTCATCGGCAACGTCGTCGTCTGGCGCGATAGCCACCATCTGACCGCGACATACTCACGGTCCATGGCCAACTTCTTCGCTGAGCGCCTTGAAAAAGCGATGGTGGGAGCCGCCGGAGTTCCAAATCCGGAGCGTACCGAGGCGAGCGTACGACCCTGAGGGAGAGGGACCAGTCGGATTGGGATGGGACCGATAGCAGTCCATCACCGGTAATGCCGCACGGCTGCCACGGGGACCTTCTTGGTCGCGGGATATCGGGATATGTCAAACCGCTGGCAGAGGGATGAGGCCCACAGCCTGCCTCACTCTCTGGTGGTGGCCGTGATCGTGCAGTGCCTTCCCCGCTTGGAAACGATGCGGATACGTCCGTCGTCGAGTCGCTTCGGCTCACCGGACGGCCGGCGACGGTGATGGCAATTGCGTCGGTTACCTAATGCTGTTCCAGACATGGCTATTCGATCCAGATTCTGAGCTGGAGCCTGCAAGCCACGGCCTCTTTGATCCGATCGCGCCGAAGGCAACAGGCAAGGTGCAGGTTGGATCCCGTAAGAGAGAGAGCCTTTTCGGCTGTCTGGCCTGACCAGCGGCATTGGTGACCGTGGAAGCGGATTTGTGGGGCTTCTGCATGGCGTTGCCCGTCCGGGAGCAACCGATAAAGGCCTTTGTCGGCAGCAACGGGGCGACAAGCAGGATTGTCATCCTCTTTTGTTACTTTCCGGAGATGGCTGATGACGGCACGGGGGCGATTGTTGCAAGGAGCCCGACCGCGATATCCGATGGCTCCGAATCTCCACATGATGCCGTCCGGGAGTATGTGGTCCTTCAGATGGGCGGATTCATCCAAGCGTGGATCGTGTCGACGATCCTGGCGGCGGCAAGACCGTCACCATAGGGATTGTGTGCCCGTGCCATGACGGTATAGGCATCGTCATCATCGAGTAATCGCATCGACTCGGCGACGATCCTTCCCCGGTCAGTGCCCACCAGTCTCACTGTTCCCGCTTCGACTGCTTCGGGCCTTTCGGTGGTGTCCCGCATGACCAGAACCGGCTTGCCCAGCGAAGGTGCTTCCTCTTGGACACCACCTGAATCTGTGATTATCAAGTGGGTGCGGCTCATCAGGTGAACGAAAGGTAGATAGTCCAAAGGTTCGATCAGGTGGACCCGAGGGATGTCGCCAAGCAACCGACGCATGGGTTCCTGCACTCTGGGATTCAAATGCACCGGATAGACCACTTGCACGTTGCCGGATGCGGCGATATCGGCAAGGGCGCGAGCGATGTTTTCCATGCCTGTGCCGAGGTTCTCGCGACGATGCCCGGTCACCAGTACGAGACGATGGCCTGGCTGCAAGAAAGGAAACATCGCATCCAATCTGGATCGCAGCTCTCCATCCCGTCCGATGCGGGCAACTACTTCCAACAGCGCATCGATCACCGTGTTGCCCGTGACATGAATGTCGCTGGCGGCAATGCCCTCCATGATGAGATTGTCGCGGGCACGGGCAGTGGGGGCGAAGTGCAGCGACGACAGTGGAGCGGTCAGACGGCGATTGGCTTCTTCCGGCCACGGAGCGGTCAGGTCACCTGTGCGCAGTCCTGCCTCCACATGCGCCACGGGGATACGGGCATAGAAGGCAGCCAAGGCGGTGGCCAGGGTCGTACTGGTATCGCCATGTACCAATACCAAGTCGGGCTTCCTGCGTGCCAGCACTTCGCTCATCCCGGCAAGGATGCGGGCGAACAAGTCTGGAAGTGTCTGCGATGGAGCCATCAGGTCCAGATCCTCGTCCGGGACGAGATGGAACAACTCAAGGACCTGATCAAGCATTTGCCGGTGTTGCGCGGTGACAACTACTTGCGGCGTCAATCCTGGATGGGCTTGGAGGGCTCGAACTACCGGAGCCATTTTGATGGCTTCCGGCCGCGTGCCGAATACCGCCATGATCTTCTTGCTATCCATCGATCTGTCAGCCTTCCGATACGCCATGAAAAAGGGCCACCGTAGTGGCCCTTGCCTCAGTGCATCGATTATAGCGTTGCATCCAACTCCGGCAGGATCGCGAACAAATCCCCCACCAGCCCGATGTCGGCCACCTCGAAGATCGGCGCGTCGCCGTCCTTGTTGATGGCGACGATGGTGCCGGCGTCCTTGATGCCGGTCAGGTGCTGGATGGCGCCGGAGATGCCCACGGCGACGTACAGTTCCGGGGCGATGATCTTGCCGGTCTGGCCGACCTGCATGTCGCTGGGGACGTAGCCGGCATCCACCGCCGCGCGCGAGGCGCCCACCGCCGCGCCGAGCCTGTCGGCCAGCTTGTAGATGATCTGGAAGTTCTCTTCCGAGCCGACGCCGCGGCCACCGGAAACCACGCGCTTGGCGCTCTGCAGGTCGGGGCGGTCGCTCTTGCCGGCGGCCAGACCGATGAAGCGGGTGTGCGAAGGCAGTGCGGCATCGATGCTGATCGCCTCGACCGGGGCGTTGTTGCCCTTGGCCGCTTCCGGCCACGAGGCGGCGCGCACGGTGGCCACGACCACCTGGTCGGCCGGCACTTCGACGGTAACGATGGCGTTGCCGGCGTAGATCGGGCGCTTGAAGGTGTGCGGGCCTTCGACGGTCATCAGGTCGGATACCTGGTTGACGCCGAGTAGCGCGGCCACGGCCGGCATCAGGTCCTTGCCGGTGGTGGTGGACGGGCCGAACACGTGGCTGTAGCCGGCGGCGGCCTTGGCGATCTGCGGGGCCTGCAGTTGGGCGATGGCGTGTGCGTTGGCCGGGTTGGCGACGGTCAGCACCCTGCCGACGCCGGCGATCTGCGCGGCTTCGGCGGCAACGCTTGCCGGGTCGGCGGCCAGCACCAGCACGTCGATGTCGCCAGCGATGGCGGCGGCGGCCGAGACGGTCTTGGCGACGGCACTGTTGAGCTTGCCGTCCAGGTGTTCGGCGATGACAAGAATCTTGGCCATTACAGCAACCCCTTCTGCTTGAGTGCGGCCACCAGTTCGGCGGCGTCCTTCACCATCACGCCCTTGCTGCGCTTGGCGGGGGCGACGTAGTGGGTGGTCTTGAACGTGTCGGCGGCCTCGACGCCCAGGTCGGACAGCTGCAGGGTCTCGAGCGGCTTGGCCTTGGCCTTCATGATGTCCGGCAGCTTGATGAAGCGCGGTTCGTTCAGGCGCAGGTCGGTGGTGATGACCGCCGGCAGATCGACTTCCAGCGTTTCCAGGCCGGCGTCGACTTCACGGGTGACCGTGGCCTTGCCGTCTGCAATCTCGACTTTGGAGGCGAAGGTGGCCTGCGGGCGGCCCCACAGCGTGGCCAGCATCTGCCCGGTCTGGTTGGCGTCGTCGTCGATGGCCTGCTTGCCGAGGATCACCACGTCCGGCTGTTCCTTCTCCACCAGCTTGAGCAGGGTGCGCGCGGCGGTCAGCGGCTGGATGGCTTGGTCGGTGACCACGTGGATGGCGCGGTTGGCACCCATTGCCAGGCCGTTGCGCAGGTGGGCCTGGGCGTCGGCCGGTGCAATCGTGGCGACCACAACTTCGGTGGCGATGCCCTTGTCGCGCAGGCGCAGGGCTTCTTCCAGCGCGATTTCGTCGAACGGGTTGGGCGAGAGCTTGACGCCGTCGGTGACCACGCCGGAACCATCCGGCTTGACCTGAATGCGGACGTTGTAGTCCACCACGCGCTTGTACGCGACGAGGATTTTCATGTGCTGCGGGATCCTTCGGTTGCTGGGGGCCGGCGCCATGCCGGACGGATGAAAGCCCGATTCTAGCGGGTGGGGGATTTCCATGCGAACGCGTATGGAAGCCTGTGCATTCACCGGCGCGGCCCGCCCGGCACCGGCCACGGCGGGGCGAATGCCGCAGCCTGTATCCTTGCGGCCTGAAACAGGCTGCGGATCGACGGAAACCGGGCACAGTGAATGAAAACGGAGAACGGGCAATGCCCACGTGGCTGGTGACCGGCGGCGCCGGTTTCATCGGCGGCAATTTCGTGCTGGAGGCGGTGGCCCGCGGCATCAGGGTCGTCAACCTCGATGCCCTGACCTATGCCGGCAACCTGCGCACGCTGGCGGCGCTGGAAGGCAACCCGAGCCACGTATTCGTGCGGGGCGACATTGGTGACCGCCAATTGGTGGCCCGCCTGCTGGCCGAACACAGGCCCGATGCGGTGCTGAACTTCGCCGCCGAGAGCCACGTGGACCGTTCCATCGACGGCCCCGCCGCCTTCATCCAGACCAACGTGGTCGGCACCCTGGCGTTGCTGGAAGCCGTGCGCGATTACTGGAAGGCGTTGCCGGCCGGCAACGGCGCGGCGTTCCGCTTCCTGCACGTCTCCACCGACGAGGTGTACGGTAGCTTGGGCGAGACCGGCAGGTTCACCGAGACGACGCCCTATGCGCCCAATTCGCCGTATTCGGCGTCGAAGGCGGCCTCGGACCATCTGGTGCGCGCGTTCCACCACACCTACGGCTTGCCGGTGCTGACCACCAACTGCTCGAACAACTACGGCCCGTACCACTTCCCGGAGAAGCTCGTTCCGCTGGTGATCGCCAAGGCATTGGCCGGCGAGCCGCTGCCGGTGTACGGCGACGGCAGGCAGGTGCGCGACTGGCTGTTCGTGGCCGACCACTGCGAGGCGATCCGCACCGTGCTGGCCAGGGGCCGGGTGGGCGAAACCTACAACGTCGGCGGCAATTCGGAGAAGCAGAACATAGAAGTGGTGCAGGCGATCTGCGAACTGCTCGACGTGCGCCGGCCGCGTGTGGACGGCCAGTCGCGCAGCAGCCAGATCACCTTCGTCGCCGACCGTCCCGGCCACGACCGCCGCTACGCCATCGATGCGTCCAAGCTGAAGGACGAGCTGGGCTGGGAGCCGAAGCACAGCTTCGAGCAGGGCATCGCCTTTACCGTCGATTGGTATCTGGACAATCAGGAATGGGTGAACGGCGTGCTCGACGGCAGTTATCGCCTGCAACGCATCGGCACCGCGGCTTGAGGATGGATGACATGACCCAACGCAAGGGCATCATCCTCGCCGGCGGCTCCGGCACGCGGCTGTACCCGATCACCAAGGGCGTCAGCAAGCAGCTGCTGCCGGTGTACGACAAGCCGATGATCTACTACCCCTTGAGCGTGCTGATGATGGCCGGCATCCGCGAGGTGCTGATCATCAACACGCCGCACGAGCAGGCGCTGTTCCAGGCGCTGCTGGGCGACGGTTCGCAGTGGGGCATGGACATCCGCTACGCCGTGCAGCCCAGCCCCGATGGCTTGGCCCAGGCCTACTTGATCGGTCGCGAGTTCGTCGCCGGCAAGCCCAGCTGCCTGGTGCTGGGCGACAACATCTTCCACGGCCACGGCCTGCGCCAGTTGCTGCGCAATGCCGGTGCGCGCACGCAGGGCGCCACCGTGTTCGGCTATTGGGTCAACGACCCCGAGCGCTATGGTGTGGCCGAATTCGATGCCGCCGGCAAGGTCGTGGGCATCGAGGAAAAGCCCGCGCGGCCGCGCTCGAACTACGCCGTGACCGGCCTGTATTTCTACGACGGCAACGCCAGCGACCATGCCGCCGAACTGCGGCCCTCGCCGCGCGGTGAACTGGAAATCACCGATCTGAACAAGCGCTACCTCGACGCGGGTGCGCTGTACCTGGAGCAGCTCGGCCGCGGCTACGCGTGGCTGGACACCGGGACCCACGCCTCGCTGCTGGAGGCCTCCAACTTCATCGAGACCATCCAGACCCGGCAGGGCCTGCAGGTCTGCTGTCCGGAGGAAATCGCCTATGGCCAGGGCTGGATCAGCGACGCGGAGCTGGAAGCGCTGGCCGCGCCATTGCTGAAGAACGGTTATGGCCAGTACCTGCACACGCTGCTGCAACGTGGAATAGTGCCGTGAAAGTGATCGAAACCTCCCTGCCGGGCTGCAGGGCGATCGAGCCGGCGGTATTCGGCGATGCGCGCGGCGTGTTCTTCGAAACATGGAACGCCGAGCGTTTCGCCGAACATGGCCTGCCGACGCAGTTCGTGCAGAGCAACGTTTCCACCTCGGTCAAGGGCGTGCTGCGCGGCCTGCATTACCAGTGGCCACGGCCGCAGGGCAAGCTGGTCAGCGTGCTCGAAGGCGAGGTCTACGACGTGGCGGTGGATATTCGCCGAGGTTCGCCGACCTTCGGCATGTGGGAGGCGGTGATCCTCAGTGCCGAAAACCGTCGCCAGTTCTGGATTCCGGAGGGCTTCGCCCACGGCTTCGCGGTGCTGTCCGAGTGCGCGGTGTTCAGCTACCTGTGCACCGACGTGTACGTGAAGGAAGCCGATGCCGGCGTGCGCTGGAACGATGCCGACATCGCCGTGGACTGGCCGTTCAGCGCGCCGGTGCTTTCGGCCAAGGACGAAAAAGCGCCGTTCCTTGGCGACATTGCGGAAGACCGCCTGCCGGTTTACCGGCCATGACCACGCTGGTGTTTGGTGGCAACGGTCAGGTCGGGCAGGAACTGCTGCGCGCGCTGGCGCCGCTGGGCGAGGTGATTGCGACGACCCGTAGCGGTGCATTGCCCGATGGCAGTGCCTGTGAAGTGGCCGATTTCGACCAGCCCGACAGCTTGCCGGCATTGCTGGATCGGCTGCGGCCCGCGCGGGTGGTCAATGCCGCCGCCTGCACCGCGGTGGATCGCGCCGAGCAGGAGCCGGAAGCGGCATGCCGCGCCAATGCGCAGGCGCCGGGCGTGATCGCGCGCTGGTGTGCAGCGCAGGGCGTGCCGCTGGTGCATTACTCGACCGATTACGTATTCGATGGGCAGGGAACGCGCCCCTATCTGCCGGATGATGCAACCGCGCCGCTGGGCGTCTACGGCCGCAGCAAACGCGACGGCGAAGAGGCGGTACGTGCAGCCGGCGGCCGCCACCTGATCTTCCGCACCGCGTGGGTGTATGCCGCGCATGGCCACAATTTCCTGCGGACCATGCTGCGACTGGGCGCCGAGCGCGATGAACTGCGGGTGGTCGCCGACCAGATCGGCACGCCGACGCCGGCGGCGCTGATCGCCGATGCCACCGTGCAGGCATTGCGGCATCCGGGTGGGTTGTCCGGCATCTGGCACCTGACCGCGGCCGGGCAGACCAGTTGGCACGGTTTTGCCGAAGAGATCTTCGCGCAGGCGTTGGCTGCCGGCATGATCGAACGCGCGCCGAAGGTGTTGCCGATCACCACGGCGGAGTACCCGACGCCAGCGCGGCGCCCGGCGTATTCGTGCCTTGATACCTCGTCGCTGGAAGCCGATTTCGGTATCGAACTGCAGGATTGGCGCGACGGCGTGGGCAAGGTGCTGCGCGAGTTGGCGCAGCGCTGAATCGAAAGGGTGACGTAGATGTGGGGCTTGCCCCGCATGGGGCATTCTCGATACAGCTTCATGCGGGGCAAGCCCCGCATCTACCAGAAAAACGGCATCGGCGAGTGGCACCCGACAGTTGGTCGGGCAATGGCGCGGCAGCGCCGTGGGGCATTCATGCGGTCGATGGGACAGTGCCGGCCAACGGCCGGCCCCCACCGGAGATCGCTGCTGTGCTCAGCTGCGCCCGTAGGTGTCCTCGAAACGCACGATGTCGTCCTCGCCCAGATAGCTGCCGGACTGCACCTCGATCAGTTCCAGCGGCAGCTTGCCGGGGTTGCGCAGGCGGTGGGTGACGCCGAGCGGGATGTAGGTGCTCTGGTTCTCGCCCAGCAGCAGCACCTCGTCGCCGCGGGTGACCTCGGCGGTGCCGCTGACCACCACCCAATGCTCGGCGCGGTGGTGGTGCATCTGCAGGCTCAGCGTGCCGCCGGGCTTCACGGTGATGCGTTTGACCTGGAAGCGCGCGCCGTTGTCGATCGAATCGTAGGCGCCCCACGGGCGATAGACCTTGCGATGCCAGCTGGCCTCGCTGCGGCCCTCGGCCTTGAGCCGCGCCACCACGTCCTTGACCTCCTGCATGCGGTCGGCCTTGCCGACCAGCACCGCATCGTCGGTCTGCACCACGATGACGTCGTCCAGCCCGACCAGCGCCACCAGCTTCTCGCCATAGGCGTAGGTGTTGCGGCAGTCGATGGCGATCACGTCGCCGCGATGGGCGTTGCCGTGGCTGTCCTGGGTGGAAACATCACGCAGCGCGGTCCACGAGCCGACGTCGTTCCAGCCCGCGTCCAGCGCCACCACCACCGCGTCGGCGGTCTTTTCCATCACCGCGTAGTCGATGGAGTCGGACGGCACCGCGGCGAATGCCGCGGCATCGAGCCGGGTGAAGTCGGCATCGCGGCGCGCGCCCTGCCAGGCGCCGCGGCAGGCCTCGAGCATGGCCGGGTTGAAGCGCGCCAGTTCGTCCAGGTAGCGCGAGGCGCGCAGCAGGAACATGCCGCTGTTCCACAGGTAGTGGCCGCTGGCGACGTAATCGGTGGCGGTGGCGAGGTCGGGCTTCTCGACGAAACGCTCGACCGCGCGCGCGCCATTGCCGGGTGCGGCCTTGATGTAGCCGTAGCCGGTTTCCGGGCCGCTCGGCACGATGCCGAAGGTCACCAGCTTGCCGGCTTCGGCCGCGGCCGCGGCCAGCCGCACCGCGGCATGGAAGGCGGCCTCGTCGGCGATCACGTGGTCCGAGGGCAGCACTAGCAGCAACGGGTCTTCGCCATTGCGCGTGGCTTCCAGCGCGGCCACGGCGATGGCCGGTGCGGTGTTGCGGCCGACCGGCTCAAGGATGATCGCCTGCGGCTGCGCGCCGACCTGTTGCAGCTGTTCGGCGGCGACGAAGCGGTGCGCCTCGTTGGCGATCACCAGCGGCCCGTGCGCGGCGATGGCGGCCACGCGCTGCCAGGTGGCCTGCAGCATGGTCGCCGTGCCGGCCAGCGGCAGGAACTGCTTGGGGTAGGCCTCGCGCGAGAGCGGCCACAGGCGGGTGCCGGAGCCGCCGGACAGGATGACGGGAGTGATGGCGTTCATGGCAGGGCCTCAGGCCGAAAGCAGGGTGGAGATTTCGTCGGTGCGCGCGCGCATCAGCGCGGCGTCGCCGCGCGCTTCGACGTTCAGCCGCAGCAGCGGCTCGGTGTTGGAGCTGCGCAGGTTGAAGCGCCAGTCGCCGAAGTCGGCACTGATGCCGTCGGTGTGGTCGAGTGCCGGCGATTGCGCGGCGAAGTGCCGCATCACCCGTTCGACGGCGGCGGTGGCGTCGGCGACCTTGAAGTTGATCTCGCCGCTGCACGGGTAGGCGGCCATGCGGTCCTCCACCCAGTCGGCCAACGAGCGGCCCGATTCGCTGACCAGCACGGCGATCAGCAGCCACGGGATCATCCCCGAGTCGGCATAGGCGAACTCGCGGAAATAGTGGTGGGCGCTCATTTCGCCGCCGTAGACCGCGTTCTCGGCGCGCATCTTCTCCTTGATGAAGGCATGCCCGCTCTTGCACAGCACCGGCACGCCGCCGGCCGCCTCGACCATCTCCACCGTGTTCCACACCAGCCGCGGGTCGTGCACCACCTTGCCGCCCGGATTGCGCGCCAGGATCGCCTGCGCCAGCAGGCCGACCAGGTAATAGCCCTCGATGAAGCGGCCGTTGTGGTCGAAGAAGAAGCAGCGGTCGAAGTCGCCGTCCCAGGCGATGCCGAAATCGGCGCCGTGCGCGCGCACCGCCTCGGCGGTGGCGGCGCGGTTCTCCGGCAGCAGCGGGTTGGGGATGCCGTTGGGGAAGCTGCCGTCCGGCTCGTGGCAGATGCGCACGAATTCAAACGGCAGGTGTGGCGCGAGCAGGTCGATGATCGCCCCGGCGCCGCCGTTGCCGGCGTTGACCACCAGCTTCAGCGGCTTGAGTTTGCCTGCATCGACGTAGGACAGCAGGTGCGCGATGTAGGCGCTCTTGTCGTGCCGTTCGACCTGCCCGGCATGCGGCGCGGTGGCCGGTGATTCATCGGCGGCCACCGCATCGGAAATGGCGAACAGGCCGGTATCCGAGCTGATCGGCCGCGCCTGCTCCTTGACCAGCTTCATGCCGTTGTAGTCCATCGGGTTGTGGCTGGCGGTGACCATCACCCCGCCGGCCGCGCCGAGGTGGTCGGTCTGGAAATAGACTTCCTCGGTGCCGCACAGGCCAATGTCGATCACCTCTCGGCCCTCGCCGCACAGCCCGGCAGCCAGCGCTTCCTGCAGGCCGGGGCTGGTCAGGCGCACGTCGTGGCCCAGCACCACCGCGCCTTCGCCCAGCCGCGCCGCCAGCGCCTTGCCGATCTTTCTTGCGAGGTCCTCGTTGAGTTCCCCGGGCACGCGGCCGCGGATGTCGTAGGCCTTGAATGCGGGAAGCGGCATGGATTACTCCTTGGGAATGCGGGATGCGGTACTCGGACCGGCGGGTATTGTCCCACTTGCCTCCTCAACCTGCGGCAAACCAAGCAGCTGCTGCAGCGTGCGCCGTGCCAGGGCCGAGGAGAAATGGGCTTCGATGTTGCGGTAGCCGTTGCGCGACAGCCGTTGCCACAGCTCGCCATCCCGGTACAGGCGGGCGGTGGCCTCGGCGAAGGCGATGGCGTCCTCGGCAATCAGCGCGTTCTCGCCATGCGCGAGGAACATGCCCTCGGCCGCGACGGGCGTGGCGACCACCGGCAAGCCGTGGCTCATGGCCTCGTTGATCTTTCCCTTGACGCCGGCACCGCTGAGCAGGGGCGCGAGGCCGATCCGGCAGCCCAGCAGGAACGGCTCGACTGTCGGCACCTGCCCGTGCACTCGGATGTCGTCGCTGCGCAGGCCGGCCGCGGCGGCCTCGGGGATGTCGCCGACCAGGTGCAGGACCACGCCGGGCAGGCGCTTGCGCAGTTCCGGCATGATCGCCTCGCACAGCCATGCGATCGCCTCGCGGTTCGGGTGGTGCTGGTAGCCGCCCACGAAAAGCAGGTCGCGGCTGTCCTCGAAGCGGCGCTCGCCCGCCGCCACGTCGTGCACGTTCGAAAGTACCCACAACGGGGTGACGACGCCGGACTGGCGCAGGTAGTCATGCTCGGCATGGCTGACCACCACGGTGGCGTCGCACGCCCGGATCAGCGCGAATTCCTCCCGGCGGGCCCGCTCGGCCTCGGCCTGCAGGTCTGGCGCGGCCTGCAGGGCGGCGGCGCGGTGCAGCCTGACGTGGTGCAGGTCCACCGTGTCGAACACCACCTGCGCGTTGGTCATCGCACGCAGTAATTGCAGGTGGCGGCGTGCGACATGGTGCCGGCAGAGGAACACGGTCCGGATGCGTTCGCCATTGCGCGCCAGCCATCGGTCCAAGCGCGGGCGACCGGGAACCCCGATTACTTCCACGCCCAGCTCGCCGAGCAGGCGCGCGGATGGCTCCGGCACCTGGCCGTTGTCCGGCATGAAGGCCAGTTGCCACCCCAGCTCGCGGCACGACTGCAGGATGCGCCAGGCGCGCACCGAGCCGGAATCGCGCTCGGGCGTGGGCGCGCCGGCATCGATGAACAGCAACAGGGGGCCGTCGGAAGATGCCAGCTCCGGCGTGGCCGCTGCCGGCGTCGGCACGTCCACCGGTTGCAGCCGCCTGCGGATGGTGGCCGCCGTGCCGCCGATGCCGCGGTTGGTCAGGCTGCGCAGGGCGCCCGAAAGCAGCATCCCGTGGCGCGCCAGGCGCCAGCGCAGGATGGCCAGGAAACGATGGAGGGAAGGACGCATGGATGCCGTTCGGTGGCCTACCTGCATGCAGGCCGGAAGACAGACCGATGGCCGGGCGGACGATTCTGCGCAAAACCCGCCGGGCAGGCAAACCGCGCGCGGTGGATGCGCCGGAGCCCGTCGGCTGGACGAAGGTCCAAGGGGGGCGGCATGCGAGTGCGGCTAGAATGCGGGCATCTTTCGACTGCGGGCGTGGTGCAATGAGCGATCCCTCAACTTCGAGCGGGCGGCGCGGCAAGGTGTATGCCAGCGCGGCCGAGGCCCTGGACGGCATCGTCGCCGATGGGCAGACCCTGGCGGTCGGCGGCTTCGGCCTGTGCGGCATTCCCGAGGCGTTGATCGCCGCCCTGCGCGACAGCGGGGTCAAGGGCCTGACCGCCATTTCCAACAATGCCGGCGTCGATGGCTTCGGCCTCGGCCAGTTGCTGGCCACGCGCCAGATCAGGAAGATGATTTCGTCGTACGTGGGCGAGAACAAGGAGTTCGAGCGGCAGTTCCTGGCCGGCGAACTGGAGCTGGAATTCAACCCGCAGGGCACCCTGGCCGAGCGCCTGCGCGCCGGCGGCGCGGGCATCCCGGCGTTCTTCACCGCCACCGGCTACGGCACGGTGGTGGCCGAGGGCAAGGAAACCCGCGAGTTCGACGGCAAGCACTACGTGATGGAAACCGCGCTGCGCGCCGACGTGTCGCTGGTCAAGGCGTGGAAGGCCGACGCGGCCGGCAACCTGGTGTTCCGCAAGACCGCGCGCAACTTCAACCCGGCCTGCGCGATGGCCGGCAAGGTCTGCGTGGTGGAAGTGGAGGAGATCGTGCCGGTCGGCGCGATCGACCCGGACCAGGTGCACCTGCCGGGCATCTACGTGGACCGCATCGTGTTGAACGCGACGCCGGAAAAGCGCATCGAGCAGCGCACCGTGCGCGCGGAGGAGAACTGAAATGGCCTGGACCCGTGACGAGATGGCGCAGCGTGCCGCGCGCGAACTGACCGACGGCGCCTACGTGAACCTGGGCATCGGCCTGCCGACGATGGTCGCCAACCACATCCCCGAGGGCGTGGACGTGTGGCTGCAGTCGGAGAACGGCCTGCTCGGCATCGGCCCGTTCCCGACCGAGGCCGAGATCGACGCCGACCTGATCAACGCCGGCAAGCAGACTGTCACCGCGCGTGCCGGCGCCAGTTATTTCGGCAGCCATGACTCGTTCGCGATGATCCGCGGCGGCCACATCAACCTGGCCATCCTCGGCGCCATGCAGGTCACCGACAAGGGCGACTTGGCCAACTGGATGGTGCCCGGCAAGATGGTCAAGGGCATGGGCGGGGCGATGGACTTGGTGGCCGGCGTGCAGCGCGTGGTGGTGCTGATGGAGCACACCGCCAAGAACGGCGAGCACAAGATCCTGCCCGAATGCACCCTGCCGCTGACCGGCGTGGGCGTGGTCAGCCGCATCATCACCGACCTGGCGGTATTCGACGTTACCGAGGCCGGGCTGAAGCTGGTGGAAACCGCGCCGGGCGTGGAGCTGGAAGAGCTGAAGGCCAGGACCGGCGTGGCGTTCGCCTGAGCTGTCACAGGGCCCGGACGGGCCAATGGTTCCGGGCACCGCCGTGCCCGGAGCCATCCGCGATCCATCGGGTGCACATCGAAACCGTCCGCCGGGGAAAGTCGCCTACAATCCGCGGCCTTCCGACTGGATGACGATGTGTTGATGCCCGCCAAGCCGATGTCCCCTGCCGGGAAACTGTTCGCCGCCGCCGCCTTCATCGAGGGTGCCACCTGGGCTGGGCTGCTGGTCGGCATGCTGCTCAAGTACGGCACCCAGACCACCGAGCTGGGGGTCTGGCTGTTCGGCCGCCTGCACGGGCTGGCCTTCCTGCTCTACGTGGTGGCCAGCGTGTACGCCGGCATCCGCCAGCGCTGGCCGCTGTGGGCGCTGCTGCTGGCCCTGCTGGCGGCGGTGCCGCCGCTGGTCACCGTGCCGCTGGAATGGTGGTTCCGCCGTCGCGGCCTGCTGTCGCCGCCGCGCTGAGCGGTTCGCTGCCGTTTTTCGTAGATGCGGGGCTTGCCCCGCATGGGGCTTTGCCGGGAAGGCCGCATGCGGGGCAAGCCCCGCATCATACGGCGCGTCTCCGGGCGTCTTCGCGGTCCGTTTAGGTTTGATCTTCTAGATTTCCCCGTTTGCCTGTCCCTGGAGCCCCACGTGAACCACGGAAGCCGTGTTTCCCGCCATGCCGCCTGCCCGTTGGCGGTGCCCCCTTCCCGAAAGGCGCCTGCCGGCGCGTGGCATCGCCCATGACGGCGGGGCAAGGCACGGCCGTCGCCGTGGATGCCGGCAACGCGGTCCTGCCGGAGGAGCATCCGCTGCCGATGCCCGAGCAGTCGCTGCGGCAGGGGCGGCTGCAGGGACGCCGGCAGGACACCTCGCCGCCGAACATCGCATGGCGGCGCCTGTACGTGTTCGGCACCACCATCGCGATGACGCTGGTGGCGACGTGGATGATGGTGCAGGTGCTGGCCCGGGGCGGCATCGGCGTGCTCGAAGCCTGCCTGCTGGGCCTGTTCGTGCTGCTGTTCGCCTGGGTCGCGCTGTCCTTCGTCAGCAGCCTGGCCGGCCTGCAGGCGCTGCTGCGCGGGCGCCGCAAGCTGGGCATCCACCCCGATGCGCCGTTGCCGGAACTGCGCAGCCGTACCGCATTGCTGATGCCGACCTACAACGAGGACCCGCGGCGGATGATGGCCGGCCTGCAGGCCATCTACGAATCGGTGGCGGCTACCGGGCAGCTGGACCGCTTCGATTTCTTCGTGCTCAGCGACACCACGCGCGCGGCCATCGGCGAGGCCGAGGAACAGGTGTTCGTGCGCCTGCTTGCCGCCACCGGCGGGGCCGGGCGGCTGTTCTACCGGCGTCGCGCCGACAACAGCGGACGCAAGGCCGGCAACATCGCCGACTGGGTGCGCCGCTTCGGCGGCGCCTACCCGCAGATGCTGATCCTGGACGCGGACAGCCTGATGACCGGCGAGGTCATCGTGCGGCTGGTGTCGGCGATGGAGAACCACCCCGGCGTCGGCCTGATCCAGTCGCTGCCGTCGGTGGTCGGCGGGCGCACCGCGTTCGCGCGCATGCAGCAGTTCGGCGGCCGCGTCTATGGCCCGGTGATGGCCTATGGCGTGGCCTGGTGGCATGGCGCCGAGAGCAACTACTGGGGCCACAACGCGGTGATCCGCACCCGCGCCTTCGCCGAGCAGGCCGGCCTGCCGGAGCTGCCGGGGCGCAAGCCGTTCGGCGGCCACGTGCTCAGCCACGATTTCGTCGAGGCGGCACTGATGCGCCGCGGCGGCTGGGCCGCGCACATGGTGCCCTACCTGCACGGCAGCTACGAGGAAGGCCCGCCGACGCTGACCGACCTGCTGATCCGCGACCGTCGCTGGTGCCAGGGCAACCTGCAGCATTCCAAGGTGGTCGGCAGCGCCGGCCTGCATTGGGTCAGTCGTGTGCACATGCTGATCGGCATCGGCCATTACTTCACCGCGCCGATGTGGGCGATGCTGATGCTGATCGGCATGGCCATCCCGCTGTTCCAGGGCGGCATCGACCTGGCGGAGGAACTGCATCTGCGGCTGTCGCCGCTGCATTACTGGCGCGGCCTGGACGAGCAGGGCGTGCTGTGGGTGTTCGTGGTGACGATGGCGGTGCTGCTGGCGCCCAAGGCGATGGGCTACGTGGCGATGCTGGCCTCGCGGAAGGAGCGCAGCGGTTGCGGCGGTGCGTTGCGCGCGCTGTTGAGCGTGCTGCTGGAAACGGTGCTGGCCGCGCTGATGGCGCCGGTGGTGATGTACGTGCAGTCGCGCGGCGTGGCCGAGGTGCTGTCCGGCAGGGATTCGGGCTGGGATGCGCAGCAGCGCGACGACGGCAGTGTTTCCTGGGCGGCGCTGCTGCGCAGCTACGGCGGGCTGAGCGTGTTCGGCGTGGCGATGGGGGCGATGGCCTACGCGGTATCGCCGTCGCTGGCGGCGTGGATGGCGCCGGTGGTGATCGGCATGGCGCTGGCGGTGCCGGTGGTGGGGATCACGTCGTCGCGCAAGGTGGGTGACTGGTTGCGCCGGCATCGGTTGCTGTCCATTCCGGAGGAAAGCGTGCCGCCGCCGGTGTTGGTGCGGGCGGCCGAGTTGCGGGCCGCGGCGGTGGAAGCCCCTCTCCCTCCGGGGTGAGACGGCACGGCTTGCGCGCCATTTGCACGCGTGCTTTTGAACGCCGATGCAGCTGGCGTGGGCCGGGGCGCGGGCTTGAGCCCCTCTCCCACCGGGAGAGGGGTTGGGGTGAGGGGCGGCGAAGTCCCGATGTTCCTGTTGCTGGTTGGAAGTAGGTGAAAGCAAAGGCTTTCACTCCTGCTTCGCAGGAGCGAGCCACCTTTCTTTGCTCGTGCAAAGAAACGTGGCCCAAAGAAAGCACGGCCGGACGCGAGCCGATGCGGCTGCGCCGCATCGGTTCCCTGCGCTCCTCGCGGAACGAGGGGACGGCGCACAACTCGCTTCGCTCAGACACGTGCGCCTCTTCGCCCCTCGTTCCACTGCGGTGCTCGGCTCGCTTTACGGCGGGGAGGTCAAAAGCCGGGAAGCAAAATCACGAGCAACGGCAACGGCAGGCGTTCCGTTGGCGCAGGCATAATGCGTCCCGGTCCCTTGGAGTCGCATGCAATGCTGGAAACGGTGGAACAGCAGACCGGCGCGTCGCCGGAATGGTCGGTGATCTGGCTGCATGGGCTGGGGGCGGACGGGCATGATTTCGCGCCGATCGTGCCGGAGCTGGTGCGCCCGCACTGGCCGGCGATCCGCTTCGTGTTCCCGCATGCGCCCAAGCGCCCGGTCAGCATCAACAATGGCCTGCCGATGCGCGCGTGGTACGACATCACCAGCATGGATTTCCGCAATCGCGCCGATGCGGCGGGCGTGGCCGAGTCGGTGGCGCAGGTCGAGGAATTGATCGCCCGTGAGCAGGAGCGCGGTATTCCGCTCGAACGCATCCTGCTGGCCGGCTTCTCGCAGGGCGGGGCGATCACCTTGTCCGCTGGCTTGCAGCGCCGGCAACCGCTGGCCGGGCTGGTCGCCCTGTCCACCTACCTGCCGGAAGTGGATGCCGCCGCCGCGCAACTGGCCGCAGGCGCCACCGCGCAGCCGGTGTTCATGGCCCATGGCAGCGGCGACCCGGTGATCCCGGCGCAGGTCGCCGAGCACAGCATGCAGGTACTGAAGGAACTGGGCTTCGGCGTGGAATGGCACCGCTACCCGATGGCGCACCAGGTCTGCGCCGAGGAAATCCACGCGCTGGGCGACTGGTTGCAGGCCCGCTTCGCGCAGCCGTGAGCCGCATCGCGGAATAGCGTCGCCGGCCGCCCGCATCGCATCGCGGATGGCTAACATGGGCACCTCGGGGAACTGGCAGACGAGAGAAGGGCGATGCGGGTGCTCATTGCCGACGACGAACCGCTGGCGCGCGGGCGCCTGCGCGCGCTGCTCGCCGCGCACGCCGATGTGGGCGTGGTGGCCGAGGCCGGCAACGGCGCCGATGCGCTGGCGGCCTGCATGGCGGCACCGCCGGACCTGGTACTGCTGGACATCGCCATGCCCGGCAGCGACGGGCTGGCGGTGGCCCGGCAACTGGCGCAATTGCAGCCGCGGCCGGCGGTGGTGTTCTGCACCGCCTACGACGCGCACGCGCTGTCGGCGTTCGAGGCGGCGGCCATCGACTACCTGATGAAACCGATCCGCGCCGAGCGGCTGGCCGCTGCGCTGGAGCGGGTGCGCACCTTCCTTGCCGGCCGCGCCCCGGCACCGGGCACGCCGGCGCGCAAGGCGCTGTGCGCACGTCTGCGCGGCAGCCTGCGGCTGATCCCGCTGGAGGACGTGCTCTACCTGCAGGCCGACGAGAAGTACGTGGTGGTGCACCACGTCCACGGCGAGGACCTGATCGAGGAACCGCTGCGCGCGTTGGAAGAGGAATTCGCCGCGCAGTTCGTGCGCATCCACCGCAACTGCCTGGTGGCGCGGCCGCGCCTGCGCGAGTTGCGGCGCACGCCCGCCGGGCAGGTGCAGGCGCTGCTCCACGACGTGCCGCAACCGCTGGAAGTCAGCCGCCGCTGCGTGGCCGCGCTGAAGGCGGAACTGGCCGGGGCATGACCGCTGCGCCGATAATGGCGCCATGAACACGCTGCGCATCGCCACCCGAAAGAGCCCGCTTGCCCTGTGGCAGAGCGAACACGTCGCCGACCGCCTGCGCCGGGCGCACCCGGGGCTGGTGGTCGAACTGGTGCCGATGAGCACGCGCGGCGACGAGGTGCTGGACCGCTCGCTGGCCGCCATCGGCGGCAAGGGCCTGTTCCTCAAGGAACTGGAACTGGCGATGCTGCGTGGCGAGGCCGATTGCGCGGTGCATTCGCTCAAGGACGTGCCGATGGAACTGGATGCGCCGTTCGCGCTGCCGGCGATCCTGCAACGCGCCGACCCGGCCGACGCCTTCGTCTCCAATCGCTACGCCACGCTGGACGCGCTGCCGCAGGGCGCCTGCGTCGGCACCTCCTCGCTGCGCCGGCAGGCGCAGCTGCGCGCGTTGCGCCCTGACCTGCAATCGCGCGACCTGCGCGGCAACGTCAACACCCGCCTGGCCAAGCTCGATGCCGGCGACTACGACGCCATCATCCTGGCCTGCGCCGGGCTGGAGCGGCTGCAGCTGGGCGCGCGCATCGCCGACCGCCTGCGCGCACCGCAATGGTTGCCGGCGCCGGCGCAGGCAGCGGTGGCGGTGGAATGCCGGGCCGATGCGAACGCGGTGGTCGCGCTGCTGGCGGTGCTGGACGACGCCCGTACCCGGCCCTGCGTGGAAGCCGAGCGGGCGATGAACCGCGCGCTGGACGGCAGTTGCCACGTACCGGTGGCCGGGCTGGCGCAGTGGCGTGGCGACGACCTGTGGCTGCAGGGACTGGTCGGTGGCGTCACCGACGGCCGCAGCGTCCGCGCCGAGGCGCAGGGGCCGGGCAGCGACCCGGAGGCGGTGGGCCGGGAAGTGGCGCGGCAGCTGCTGGAGGCCGGCGCCGGGGAGTTGTTGCGGTAAGGCAGGGAACGGGGAACAGGGAATGGAAGTGCGGTGAGAGCTCGTGATGTCCCGCAGGGAATCATTTCCCCGCCTGGCCCCCAGTGCTGCGTTGCCCCGTCATTCCCCATTCCCTGCTTCTTACTTGAAGCTGTAAACCACGTTCATCGTGGTCAGGGTGTCGGTCTTGCGCTTGTCCTCGGTCACGTCGCTGTTGTAACGCGCCTGCCAGCCGGCCTTCAGCGCGAAGTGGCTGTTCATCGCCACCGAGACGCCGAAGTCGT
>Ga0206118_100183_pt1 | contig 60297 bp, 39 predicted proteins | sample 3A20Ametagenome_FD_177999 | JGI IMG/M metagenome (GOLD analysis project Ga0206118, IMG submission 177999) | Enriched microbial communities from leaf-cutter ant dump, University of Wisconsin, Madison, United States - 3A20A | ecosystem: Environmental > Terrestrial > Nest > Insects nest > Nest dump... | reverse complement strand
GCCGGCATTTGGCGCGCAGCTCAAAGGTATTGATGGCCGGCGTGTCGTCGACAAAGATCTTGAGATCGGACCGGGTCTGCAGCGTGTGATGGAAGCGCTTGAGCTCGTCGTCGCTCAGCTTCCCGTCGCGCAGTGACGAGCTGGATATCTCGGCCTCCATGGCTACGATACGTTGTGCCATCTGCAGGGTCGACATCTCAAGGGAGAATATGGCGACCGGGAAGTCTCTCCTGGCGGCATTGACGGCCATTGAGAGGACAAGCGCCGTCTTACCCACGCTCGGGCGGGCTGCGATGATGATGAGGTCGGACGGCTGCCAGCCCGAGGTCATCTTATCGAGCTCACGGAAGCCGGTCGGCACGCCGGTGAGGCCTTCGGCCTTGCTGGCCATCTCTTCCATGCGGAGGCGGACCTGGTTGGCCATGGCTGTAAAGGATTGAGGACCGCTGTTGAGGTTGTTGTCCGTGATGCGGTACAGGTTTTGCTCCGCTTCGTCGAGGATGTCAAATACGTCCTTGGTATCCTCGTAGCTGTCCTGGATGATCTGGTTGGATACGTGGATGAGCTCGCGCTGGATATATTTCTGTACGATGATACGGGCGTGGTGCTCCACGTTGGCGGAGTTGCCGACCTTGGAAGTAAGCTCGGCCAGGTAGGCCGGACCGCCTATTTCATCGATCTCACCGGACTTTTTCAGCTCCTCGTGAACTGTTAATAAGTCGATGGGCTGTGTTTTGTTAAAAATCCGCATCATAGCGGCAAATATCCTTGCATGGGCCTGCACATAGAATACATCAGGCGACAGCATGTCGAGGACGGCCGACATGGCATTGATGTCGATCATGATCGCACCGAGCACCACCTCCTCGACCGCGACGGCCTGGGGTGTAATCTTGCCGACAGCCCCATTTCCATAGTCATTTGAGCTTTTGATCGCCCTGAGGTTGGAAGAAGAAGAGCCGGACGGTTGCTTTAGATTGGACATCGGTTATGCTGAATTATTAACTAAGGTGCAAGGTTAAGAAAAATTTACATGCCGGAAAATGTTGCTTTTTATACTCCGGAAACAAGGATGTGGATAAATAGGTTCAGCCTGTGGAGAACTATGTGAGTAAAGCTACGACTTCTGTGGATAATTTGGTGGAATATTACAGATATATATTTTTTATATATAAAATAAATATTTAATATGTAAAATGATTCTGTGTAACCGGCTGAAAACGAATTTGTTTTATTTGTATATAAATAAATTCATATATATATTTTGGCAATTTATCGCTGAGAGCACCTCGCCCTACAAATGTTAGTCTTATTTTTCAATTATTTTATTTCCGGATCGGCCAAATTTTTGGATAAAAACATTTTAAATTTTTCATTTGTTGTACCCCTTGAATGTAACTTTATTCTGTATGGTTATTCTTTGCAGAATATTATATTGAATTTGACCCGGGCTGAGCTCCTTTCGAAATAGATAATAGCTATTGTTGTAACTTTACCGGCTATAATACTGACTCATATTTTGGACAATACACCGCAATACGAACTGATCCGGTCCATCCTGCAACAACGTATCATGGTCATCGACGGCGCCATGGGCACGATGATCCAGCGTTATAAGCTGACTGAAGAAGATTTCAGGGGCCGGCGTTTCAGCGATTTTCATAAGGACATCAAGGGCAACAACGAGGTGCTGAGCCTCATCAGACCCGACATCATTGAGCGCATCCACAGGGAATACTTGGATGCCGGTGCGGATATTATCGAGACCAATACCTTCTCGGCCAATGCCGTATCCCAGGCCGACTATGACATGGAAGACCTGTGCTACGAGATGAATGTCGAGTCGGCAAGGATCGCCCGACGGGCCGCTGATATGAAAAATATCGAAACCCCGGACCAGCCGCGTTTTGTCGCTGGGGCCATCGGCCCTACGACCAAGCTTGCTTCTATGTCGCCCGATGTCAACAATCCCGGATTCAGGGCGCTTACCTATGACGATCTGGTGGCCGCCTACGGCGAGCAGGTGCGCGGTCTCATCGACGGTGGCGCCGATATCCTGCTGATCGAGACCATAACCGATACGCTCAACTGCAAAGCAGCCCTGTTTGCGATCGACCAGGTATTCGAAGAGCGGGGCGTCAGGCTGCCGGTCATGATCTCCGGAACGATCACCGATCAGAGCGGCCGGACATTGTCGGGACAGACAGTAGAGGCGTTTTATATCTCCGTAAGCCATATGCCGCTTCTGTCGATCGGGCTCAACTGCGCGCTGGGCGCCAGTGAGATGCGTCCGCATATCGAGGAACTGTCCCGTATCGCCGACTGTTATATATCGGCCTATCCCAATGCAGGTCTTCCTAACGAAATGGGCGAATATGACCAGCATCCGCACGAGATGGGCCACCTGATAGAGGATTTTGCCCTGAGCGGCTTTGTCAATATCGTCGGCGGCTGCTGTGGAACGACGCCCGACCACATACGTGCCATGGTAGAAAAGATGAGGACCGTACCCCCGAGACCTCTCAAAGAACAGCCCCATTATACACGGCTGAGCGGCCTGGAGCCGCTGGTCTTCCGTCCCGGCCTTAATTTTGTCAATGTGGGAGAAAGGACCAATGTCACCGGCTCCAAAAAATTTGAACGGCTCATTAAGAATAAGGATTATGTCACGGCGCTTGAGGTAGCCCTCCAGCAGGTAGAAGGCGGCGCCCAGATCCTCGACGTCAATATGGACGAAGGTCTGTTGGACAGCCAGGCCGCGATGGTCGAATTTCTCAACCTGGTGATGTCGGAGCCGGATATTGCCAGGCTGCCTATCATGATCGACTCCTCCAAATGGTCGGTCATCGAAGCCGGCCTGAAATGTGTGCAGGGCCGCTGCGTGGTCAATTCGATCTCGCTTAAGGAGGGTGAAGAGGCCTTTATCCGCCAGGCCGGGCTTGTCAAAAGATACGGCGCCGCTGCAGTGGTCATGGCCTTCGATGAAGCCGGCCAGGCCGACACGGTGGAAAGAAAGGTGGAAATATGCCGGCGCGCATATAGTATACTTGTAGACCAGGTGGGCTTCCGTCCTGAAGATATCATTTTCGACCCTAATATCTTTGCTATCGCTACCGGTATAGAAGAGCACAACAATTACGCCATCTATTTCATAGAGGCCTGCCGCCAGATCAAGGCTGCCTGCCCCGGGGCCAAAATAAGCGGTGGTGTAAGCAACATATCCTTTTCTTTCAGGGGCAATGACCGTGTGAGGGAAGCGATCCATGCATCCTTCCTCTATCACGCCATCAAAGCGGGTATGGACATGGGCATCGTCAATGCGGGCATGATGGAGATCTATGAAGAATTGCCCAAAGACCTGCTGATCCTGGTCGAAGATGTTATCTTCAACCGGAATGAAGGCGCTACTGAAGCCCTGACCGCCTATGCAGAAAAGATCAAAGGCGGCGGCAAAACCATTGAAAAAGACCTCGAGTGGCGGAATGCCCCCGTGCATGAGCGCCTGGCGCACAGCCTGGTCAAGGGCATCACGGAATATATCATCGAGGATACCGAAGAGGCGCGTCAATTGGCATCTGCCCCGCTTGAGGTGATCGAAGGCCCGCTGATGGATGGTATGAACATCGTGGGTGACCTGTTCGGCTCGGGAAAGATGTTCCTGCCCCAGGTCGTGAAGAGCGCGCGCGTGATGAAGCAGTCGGTCAACTACCTCACTCCTTTTATAGAGGCTTCCAAGGCCCAGGGTGGCGGCTCGTCCAAAGGTAAGGTGCTGCTGGCTACAGTCAAGGGAGACGTGCATGATATCGGTAAAAATATTGTCGGCGTCGTGCTGGGCTGTAACAACTTTGATATTGTCGATCTCGGCGTCATGGTACCCGCGGATAAGATACTCAATGAAGCGCAGGCTCACCAGGTCGATATGATCGGCCTGAGCGGCCTGATCACTCCCTCGCTCGATGAGATGGTACATGTTGCCCGGGAAATGCAACGCCGCAATTTCAAAATGCCGCTGCTGATAGGCGGCGCCACCACGTCCAGGACGCATACTGCCGTCAAGATCGATGAGCATTATGATGGTGCGGTGATCCATGTGCTGGATGCGAGCAGAAGCGTAGCCGTGGCATCGACACTGCTTGCTTCTGACAAAAGGGTGACCGAAGAATTTATCAATAATACGGCCGGCGAATATCAGAAGATCCGTGAGCAAAGGGCTGACAAGCGTAGCACAAAAAGGATGCTGCCATATGATGAGGCCAGGAAAAACAAGCTTCAGCTGGATTGGGAGAGCTATACACCTGCCGTGCCTGACCGGCCGGGAGTGACGGTTTTTAACAACTATCCGCTGGACATTATCAAAGATTATATCGACTGGACGCCGTTTTTCCAGGCCTGGGAGCTGGCCGGCAAATTTCCGGCTATCCTGGAGGACAGCATAGTAGGCGAGGCGGCCCGTGACCTGTACCGGGATGCGCAGGCGCTGATGCAGAAGATCATTGAGGGCAGGTGGCTTACGGCCAACGGTGTCATCGGCCTATGGCCGGCCAATACCGTTGAGGACGATCTGATCGAAATCTACGAAGATGAAAGCAGGACCCGTGTCCTGACGACCCTGGTGTGCCGGCGTCAGCAACAGCAGAAGGCCGCCGGCCTTCCTAACCTGTCACTTGCCGACTTTATCGCTCCCCGGTCGAGCGGGGTAGCGGACTACATCGGTGCTTTTGCCGTGACCGGTGGCTTGAACATTGAAGACAAGCTCGAAGAGTTTGAGTCCAACCAGGACGTATATAACGCCATCATGCTCAAGGCTCTTGCCGACCGTTTTGCCGAGGCGTTTGCCGAATGTATGCACCACCAGGTGAGGACCCAATACTGGGCATATGCACCGGAAGAGGCTCTCACCAATGAAGATTATATCCGCGAAAATTACCGTGGCATCCGCCCCGCACCAGGTTATCCTGCCTGTCCTGAACATGGCGAAAAAGGCAAGCTATTCAGGCTGATGGATGTCACGGCCCATACCGGGATCACACTGACAGAATCCTTTGCCATGCTGCCCACAGCGGCTGTGTCCGGCTGGTATTTCAGCCATCCTGAAAGCAAATATTTCGGAGTGGGCGAGATACTGGATGATCAGAAACAGGCGTGGAGTGCGTATGAGCATGCTTTGGAGAAAGCGGATTAAGATAAGGTCTGTTTGTTGAAATATGTTTCAATTGACTGCGGCACCGACGTCAGACCGCTGTTCAACACGACAAGATGCCTGGTTGCTGATTTTAATTAATTATATTAACCCTGTTATGTAATTAATTAATATATTGGCCTCAAATCGCTGCATCACATAATGAGATCTCTTTTTCTGACAGCCCTGCTCTTTTGTTCTGTTATCATGATTGGGCAGGAAGCGGTATTTATTCCCTCTCTGTTGGAAGAAGATCACCGGTATTCACAAAGCAAAGAGGAACAGCAATTGATTGCCGAATCCCGGGAAATGGTCGATTATCTCAAAGGGTCCGGCTATCTCATCCAGGATACGACAGTTACGGATTATATCCGGCAGATCCTCTATAAGATCAGGCCGGCCGAACTTTCCGGCTACAAGAATGAAGTGTACCTGATGAGGACGCCGGAGATCAATGCATTTAGCCTGCCGGACGGAAGCATTGTTGTATGCCTGGGCTTATTGATCCTGATGGAAAATGAAGCCCAGCTGGCGTTTATCCTTGCTCATGAGCTGGCGCATTTTATAGAGCGGCATGGCTATAAGCATGAGATCTTCCGTAGTAAATTTAATGCGCGGAAACTGGATAAAGGATCTGTAAAAAAGGCCTTTTCGGATCTGAGTGTTCAAAATGAAATGCAAGCCGATTCATTGGGGCTGGCCTTATTCAAAAAGGCCGATTACGACCCTGCCTCCGCTTCCCGGAGCCTGGACTTATTACCCAGAGAAGACACGACTCTGTACGGATCATTTTTTGCCAGGGCGCTCCTGCCCGAACTATTTGCAAAAAAATGGCCGACACACCCCAGGACCGATGCCAGGGTTTCTTATCTGTCCGATATTGAAAACAAAGCTGGGGGCTTCCTCGGTGAGGAGATCTACAAGTCAAAAACAGCTCATCTATGGGCTTACAATATTAAGCTGACCAAAGGCGAAATGAACCTGCTGGACTATGTCGCGTATCTTGAGGAGATAAGAAGTAATCTCAGCAGGTCTGAATATTATGACTGGCTGACCTATGAGATGGGCGTGGCTTACCAGGAGCTGTATTGTGATCCTATGAAAACCGGAAATCTACTTGCTGAAGCCGAAAAGGAAAAAATTCACGGTAAGGGAGTATATCTTACCACTGCCACTAAAGGTTACAGAACCTATGAATCCTCTAAAGACTTTTTAGAAAGCCAGGCACAGCAATATTTTTCAGAAATTGAAGCCAATCCCGAATTCAACTGGAGGATCAATAAGAACAAAGGGCTTATCTGTCTCCAAAAGAAAGACTACTCCTGTGCCAGAGAAAAGCTGAACAAATATATAAATTCGGGAAATCCCATAACGGACAAACGTTATGTCAGCTCCATAATTAAAGAAATAGATCGTATAAACAAAAAGTAAAATGAAAAAGCTATTACCACTTCTTTTATTTGTAATTTTTATCGTGACAAGCGGTTCCGCCCAGGGAAAGAAATCAAAAGCCTATGTTATGTCCTGGGATATATCCATATACCAGGATAATACCGATGGCTTTATGAACTTTAGTGATTTCTGGAAAACACCCGAGATAGAGTATTATTCCAAAGAATACAAAAAAAGGATCGGCCCGGCTTTGGAAAAGGCATTTAAAGAAGAAGACGAGATCAATTTCAAGCTTGCTCCTTTGAAGACCTATACGCCTGATGAAATGCAGCAATTAATAAAGGTAAAGGATTTCGTACGTGATGAATACTGGCAGACCTATCTACCAAGCGGAAAATACAGAAATAAGAAATATGAAAAAACGCCTAACTCAGAATATATCGAGGCATTAAATTATTTTGCCGATAAAATGAATAGCGATATCCTCACTTTTATTTTCCTGGACGGACATGTCAAAGAGAAGCCTAATAAAAAGGGTGAATATGATGAAAATGCAAAAGGATATATAAATTATACCGGCGTAATAATAAATGCAAATAATGGTAAAGTAATTGAGGACTTCCAAGAGACCTATCCCAAGAACAGCGCCGGATCCGTCATCAATAATTCCGTTCCCCGAACCGTATTGACCGAAAAAGAAATAGATAAAATATCGAGAAAGTTTATCAAAAAACTTGCCAGAGACTATCAGAAAGCGATAGCTAAAGTGGAAAAATAAGCTCTGAAGGCCTTGCTTTAAAGGTACAGGCTTCTTATTTATCCTACTATTTTATCAAAGATTAGTCCGGGTTTTGCCTATTCGTTATTCTTCAATTGAAGGCCCAGCTCTTTCAACTGCCCTCCATCAATAGTCGATGGTGCGTCGATCATCATATCCCGGCCCTGATTGTTTTTAGGGAAGGCTATGAAGTCGCGGATGCCTGCGCTGCCGCTCATAACAGCACACAGACGGTCGAATCCGAATGCGATACCTCCGTGTGGCGGAGCGCCGTATTCGAAGGCGTTCATCAGGAAGCCAAACTGTCGTTCGGCCTCTTCCTTCGTGAAGCCCAGCAGGTCGAAATTTTTGGCCTGCAATTCTTTATCAAAGATCCTGATCGATCCGCCTCCGATCTCCGAACCGTTGATTACCAGGTCATAGGCATCGGCCCGCAGGCTGCTGAGCACCGCTCTGTCGCCCGATCTCATTTTTTCGATATCGGCTTTTTTAGGCGAGGTAAACGGGTGGTGCATGGCATAGAATCGCTGTGTATCTTCATCCCACTCCAGCAATGGAAAATCGACTACCCATAACGGCTTGAAGTCGCCTTCTTTCATCAGCCCGAGCCTTCTGCCCATTTCGAGGCGGAGCTCATTGAGCTGTTTCCTGGTTTTTTCCAGCTCCCCACTGAGGATCAGCAGCATATCGCCCGTTTCGGCGCCGAAGAGATCGCCGATCCGCTTCAGGTCTTCGTCAGAATAAAACTTGCCAATGGTCGACTTAATACCTTCCGTTCCGTATTTGATATATACCAGGCCCTTAGCGCCTATCTGCGGACGCTGCATCCATTCGGTCAGCTCCTTCATATCCTTGTTGGAAAAGGCTGCCTCACAACCTTTAGCGCAGATACCGATCACGGCCTCCGCCTGGTCAAACACGGCAAAATCACGTCCATCGACGGCCTCCTTCAGGTACACGAACTCCATGCCAAACCGCAGATCGGGCTTGTCGGAGCCATACCGGCTCATGGCTTCGTCATAGGTCATGCGTGGAAAGACGCCGAGATCTATATGGAGCACGCTTTGAAACAGATGCCTGGTCAGGCCTTCAAAGGTATTGAGGATCTCTTCCTGGGTAATAAAGGACATTTCACAGTCGATCTGGGTAAATTCTGGTTGGCGGTCAGCTCTGAGGTCTTCATCGCGGAAACATTTTACGATCTGGAAATATTTGTCCAGGCCGCTCACCATGAGCAGCTGTTTAAATGTTTGCGGTGACTGCGGGAGCGCATAGAACGTCCCCGGATTCATCCTGGACGGTACGACAAAGTCGCGGGCGCCTTCCGGGGTCGATTTGATCAGGAATGGTGTCTCTACTTCTATGAAGCCCTGTTCCGCCAGGTATTTGCGCGTTTCGATGGCCAGGTTGGAACGGAAGATGATATTTCTCTGCACAGGATTACGGCGCAGGTCCAGGTAGCGGTACTTCATGCGCAGGTCATCACCGCCGTCCGTATTATCTTCTATGGTAAACGGTGGTATCCTGGATTCATTAAGAATGTCCAACTGATGGACCTCAATTTCGATGTCACCGGTCGAACGATTGGAGTTTTTGTTGGATCGCTCACGGACGATGCCCATCACTCTGATGACGTATTCCCGGCCCAATTGCTGCGCCTTCAGGCGTATATCAGGCTTGGAATCCGCATCGAAGACCAGCTGTGTGATCCCGTACCTGTCCCGCAGATCGATAAAGGTCAATCCACCGAAATCCCTGCTGATACTTACCCAGCCGCTCAAAGTTACTTCCCTGCCTGCGTCAGCCAGTCTTAGCTGGCCGCAATTGTGCGTTCTGTACATCTTAATCGAGTTTTGAAGCCGCAAAAGTAAGGTTTAATTAGGAAGAAAAAACCATTTTGACAAGTTAAGTTTGCCATCTGATGATCTCAAGAGTTCTGTCGCCCGGTCTCCTATTTCAGGCTTTTACGGGCTGGTCTCGCCGAAATCTGGCATGAGCAACCCGTAATTGTACAGCTGTCAAAACACCTTTATGTCGGCTTTGGCAAAGGTCTTGATCCCCGATCCCTGTATCTTGGCCTCTACCTCGATCCGGTACTGGGAATGGACGCCTTTGAGCAGCTTGGCGCTGCGTGCGAGGCCGCGGAAGATCATATTTTTTCTGCCGAACCTGTCCATGGAAGAAAGGAGGTAATCTACCGGGATCTTAAAAGGAACGGTCAGGAGCTTATTGGTCGACATATCAAGGCTGAACCCTGTCCTGATCGAACCGATCTGGTATTCATCGGTTTTTTTACTTCCGAATCTTCCCCTGGAATATTTTTCTACAACACGGATCTCGATGTGTTCGATCTTAAGGTTGTATTTTGACAAAAGGATAAGCTCTCCGTCTATAAAGTTATCGTCAGAGTCATAAGCCTCAGCAGTTATGAGCTCGATCTTGAGCCCGTCAACACCAAGCATCTTTTTCAGTCGTCCAATCATAAGTCGTCCTTTTTTATCATTCAACAAATATGAATGATAATTAATTTTAGACCAAAGGGTTTTTTCGATAAGGGCTTCTATTTTGCAGTTGAACCGGGCTTTGAGGCTGATTGGCGCGGCATTGTGATCCGGTATCTGCAGGGAAGGGGATATTGAAGGGGGACAAGTCAGGTAGGGTTTAGCTGTTTGGTATATTTATGAATATCGGGATGTTTACTTTTTTATCTGGCCTGTTGCTGCTTTATGAGGCATATCTTTGCAGAAGTGGAAGACCGATAGGACGGAAAGCCGAATGAACGGCCTTAACTATGGATATCGGGATGTTTACTTTTGATCTTTTGGTGCGATTGTGCCTGAGCAGAAACATCTTGAAAAAATGGAAGATGAATAATCTGGTATATAGGATGTGCGGGACCTTTCCATGTCTATCGGGATGTTTACTTTTTTATCCGGCCGACATCAAAGTATAATCTCACGTGCTCTCAAAACCCGGAAATATTGAGATTTTGGTTGGCATGAATGTACTAAGGGGAGGAGTGGCGTTCTTTATCGCCTTTTATAATTTTTATAATATGGCTGCGTATAACAAATGATCACTTATAAATTTATAATTCAAAATTTATTACCCTACTTTTGCGTCACAATTCTATTGAATGGATGTTTTAGAGACCATCAGTCGACGTGACCACCGCCAATTCTTTCTGATAGCCGGGCCCTGCGCTGTTGAAAGTAAGGACCTGTGCTTTGAAGTGGCCGAAACAGTTAAGAAGCTGGCAGATGAAAGAGAGATCCCCTATGTCTTCAAGGCTTCTTTTAAAAAGGCCAACCGCTCAAAAGACGACAGCTTTACCGGCGTCGGTGATGAATATGGGATGGAAGTGTTGGGCGCGGTCAGGAGTCATTTCGGGATCCCTGTTACGACAGATATCCATGAGTCTTACCAGGCTGACATAGCTGCCCGGTATGCGGATGTTCTCCAGATTCCTGCCTTTCTGTGCAGGCAGACAGATCTCCTCAAGGCTGCAGGCAATACGGGGAAGGTCGTAAGTATAAAAAAAGGACAGTTTATCAGCCCGGAAGGCATGCAGTTTGCCGTCGATAAGGTCAAAAATACGGGTAATGACCGGGTGTGGCTGATCGAGCGCGGCACTACATTCGGATACCAGGACCTTGTGGTCGATTATCGCAGCATCCCCGTTATGCGCGGTTTTGATGTCCCTGTAGTCATGGATTGCACACATGCCTTACAGCAGCCGAATCAATCCTCCGGTGTCACCGGTGGCAATCCCGCCATGATAGGAACGATAGCCAAAGCAGCTATAGCTGTAGGTGCTGACGGACTTTTTATAGAGACACACCCGAATCCTGCCGTAGCGCTTTCTGACGGCGCCAATATGTTACGGCTTGATCTGCTGGAACCCCTTCTGGACCAACTGGTCAGAATAAGATCCGCCATTATCGATTGATTATGTCCTCTGATCGTCCGGATTTTTTTGAGATTAAAGTGACTCCTGCCGATCTTGGCCGGACCGATGTCCATGAAAAAATGTTCCGGGCTAATTACGGGCACCTGAAAATCCCCTTTTCATCGCTGAAGCTGACACGTCGTTCGATCGACGCCCGCAAAGGCAGGGTAACCTATGTATTGCGTTATCAACCTGCTGATGAAGTGCTGCCTGACAATGGATTTCATGACCTGAAGCCGTTGCCCCAGGGTGGCGGACTCAAGGAGGTTGTTGTGGTTGGCGCCGGCCCGGCCGGTTATTTTGCTGCCTTTCAGCTTATCCAGGATGGTATCAGGCCAATAGTGGTCGACCGGGGCAAAGATGTGCAGTCGCGTCGTCGTGATCTGAGGGCCATTATGCAGGAAAGCATCGTCAACGAGGACAGTAACTATTGTTTCGGAGAAGGCGGTGCGGGAACCTATTCTGACGGTAAGCTATACACACGTTCGACCAAACGGGGTGACGTCAGGCAGATCCTTTATACTTTTTGTCATTACGGGGCGGATCCCGGAATTCTGATCGATGCCAATCCGCATATCGGTACCAATAAGCTGCCCCGGATCATTGCGGCCATGCGTGAAGCGATTCTGGCGGCTGGTGGCAGGATCCTGTTTGATCATAGGATGGTCGATTTCGATATCGAACAGGGGAAGATTACCCGGGCCCGTTTTTCCAACGGGACATCCGTCGCATGCGATGCTATGATCCTTGCTACCGGTCATAGTGCCAGGGATATTTATTATATGTTACAAAACAAAGGTTTGAGCCTGGAGGCCAAACCCTTTGCGCTGGGAGTTCGTGTCGAGCACCCACAATCCCTGATCGACAGCATCCAGTATAGCTGTGATCATCGTCCCGAGGGGCTGCCGGCCGCGCCCTACAGTGTGGTGTCACAGGAAGGAGGCAGGGGAGTCTTCTCATTCTGTATGTGCCCGGGAGGGATGATCGTCCCGGCTGCGACGAGCCCCGGAGAGCTGGTGGTCAATGGCATGTCACCATCAAGACGGGACAGCCCGTTTGCTAACAGCGGCTTTGTAACCTCCGTCGAACTGGCGGATATCCAGGAAGGATCCGGTTCAGATGCCTTTGTTGCATTAAGATTCCAGGCTTCGATCGAGCAGCGTTTGTTCCGGAATGGTGACAGCACGCAATGCTGTCCTGCTCAGAGACTGGTTGATTTTACAAAAAGAAAAATCAGCCGGGATCTTCCTGCGTGCAGCTATGTTCCGGGCATCTATTCGGCTCCGTTGCATGAGCTGTTACCGGAGTTTATAACCAACCGCCTGATTAGTGGATTTATTTCGATCGGAAAAAAGCTGAAAGGATACTTGACCAATGATGCAGTGGTGGTGGGTGTGGAAAGCCGTACCAGCTCACCCATCCGCATACCCCGGGATAAAGAGCGGTTGTCTCATCCCCAGGTCAAAAACCTGTTTCCATGCGGCGAAGGCGCTGGATATGCCGGAGGTATTGTATCCGCCGGGATTGACGGGGTGAATGTGGCTAATGCAATAATAAAGAAATTAGCTTAAAGTGTTAAAGTATTGATTTTTTTTCTAAAAATGTATTTTTATACGTTTCATTAGGAATGAGCTATCCTAAGCTTTATTTAGTAGTGGTGTTTATTACGGTTACATTTGCTTTACAAAGCTATTCCCAAAGCCCTTTCGATAAGGTTTTTACCTTGCATGATCTGTCAAATGTTTCTGTAGGTCATACTCTTGGCTTGACTCAAGTTGGGGAAAACTATTATAGCTATGGTGCAGGGTGGGATGACAGAGATACCAACTATACATTTACGATGTGGGTTGTAAAAAGTGACGCGGAAGGAAACATACTGGATTATCGTTATCTGAATAATGGTAATGATTGGATGGTACCTTACGGGGGGATATATAACAGGTGTCATATATCGCAGCTAACAGACTCGACTTTTGTTCTTATGATGACGAATGGAGATACCGGAAGCAATGATGTATTCTGTATTGATACGAATCTACAGGTACAATGGATCACACCGGTCAAGCTGATCAATATTAATATGCCGGAAGCTCCAAAAGGATTGATGCTTTCGGCGAATAATATTTATACTTTGTCTAACCGCCATTATGGTATGACAAGAATAACAAAAATGGACTATGAAGGGAATATCCAAGGGTCTGTAGTGACGGATAAGATACAGGATGCATTCGATATATTTCTTAATCCGATTGACTCGCTAATATATGTGAGCGGGTATAAAGATGTTGGATCTGATACAAAGGAAGTAGAAGGTATATTTGACCGAAATCTTAATCTCTTGGAAATGATGACCAGAAGAGTTGATACGATTGTAACTGATCTTATTGTTAAAAAAGCGGCGATAGAGAACTCGGCTGATCTCATGACCTGTAGCTTTGATATAGAGCCTGGCCCCTGGTACAATCCTGAGGAGACATTTTATGGTTTCGCCCTGAATATTTCACGACGGGATAAGGATTTTAACATACTTTGGAATATTAAGCTGTGCGGGCCAACAAGTGTCAATAACGGGTTTTCCGGATTGATCCCGTCGTTGGACGGAAATTATTTTGTATTGGGCCAGGTCGTCACTTTTTCGGAAGATATAGCGGATCTGTCCGCTTTTTCCGATTCCCTTCCGGTCAGGAATCACCTAATACTGAAGGTATCTCCCGATGGCGAGGTTATATGGCGACGTCAGGGATGTAGCGGGTACTATGAGCTCAACAACTGGGGGGAAAACAGTACGGCCGGAATAGTAGCAATGGATGATGGAGGTGTCATGGTCAACGGCCTTCTTTTTCTATATGACTCTATTCCTTATTTCGGAAAAAAATGGAAGGGATGGATGATGCGGCTGGATAAGGACGGTTGCCTGGCAGAAGGGGACTGCGCGGTTTCATCAGTGTGGCGGCAGAATTTTGTTGATAACAGTGTAGTGAAAGTATGGCCGAATCCGGGCAGCGGTTTATTTACATTTGACGGCAGTATGATGTCAGGAGCGGTGCGGGAGATAGCTGTGCTCGACAGCTATGGCAGGTATGTAAAGATGATTAAAAATCCCAATTTTGAACCGGACCTGCAGATTGACATATCTGCTTATCCTTCCGGCATCTACTTTTTCCGGTACAGGACGGAGGAAGGTAAATACGGGATTGTCAAAGCCGTTAAAACCAGGTAAACTTCCGGTTATGTGATTTTTGTAAAAAATAATAAGATGGGCTACATGATCAATAAGCTACGTGGACCGAGTTACTTCGGTAGAGCTTTCTGATATTCCTGCCGAATTTGGCAAAGATGCTTTTTCAGCATTGCGGTTTCAGGCATCTGTTGAACAAAAACTGTTTGAAAATGGAAATGGGTCGCAAGCCAGCCCCGCGCAACAATTGATAGATTTTACGAAAAGAAGGATCAGCCGTGATCTGCCGGATTGCAGCTATATTTCCGGTATTTATTCCGCTCCGCTGCATGAATTATCACCCGGTTTTTTACCACCCGGCTTATCAAGGGATTTATTACAATTGGAAAAAAACTGCGCGGTTATATCACCAATGATGCCCTGGTCGTAGGTGTAGAGAGCCGTACCAGCTCACCCATCCGCATACCCCGGGATAAACAGCGGTTGTCTCATCCCCAGGTTGAAAACCTGTTTCCATGCGGCGAAGGCGCCGGATATGCCGGAGGTATTGTATCCGCCGGGATTGACGGGGTGAATGTGGCAAAGGCGGTGAGCGCGTTTATCAGAGAATATGCTTAGAGTCAGCTATAAAAGCAACAGATAATTATGCTTTTATAGCTCATTTAGATAGGTATTATTTAGACGATCAATCTGTTATTTTTTATTTTTAATGCCTCGTAATAGGTAGTTTTGAAGTACTACACAAACCAATGCTCCTATGAACGCCATGATAAGATTACCCTTTAGTATCTCTACCACACCACAATTGTCAGGAATCTCAAATAGTGTTGGTATTATTAAGATCAGTAGGAATAGGGAAATAAAAAGACTTATATTTACTATTAGCTTCATTTTATTACTATAAAGTATTAACCGAACCTGCTAAGCTTGCTCTGACTCCTAACGCAATGATGCCTGGCAGCATTTCATCGTTCTAAAATTAGGCATAATATTTTAACTTTTTTCAAACTATTTATACCCCAATTCACTCCTCCTGGTCTTTAGAGTAGCAAGATAGAAATTGGCATGTATCGACCGGTAGATTTGATAAAACTCATCGAAGAGAGACCTGACATGGAGGCGTGTCATTGAAATTATATGTTGAATATTCTATGTTTCGTCTAAATAAAACATAGGCAATACTCACATCCATTTGTTTAATTGGATTTACTCTCTGAGTATGGAGATGGATAGGGAGGCAATTAAGAACAGAGAATGATATCCTGACTATACCGCAAAACTCTCACCACAGGCACATTCACGCACAGCGTTGGGATTCTGAAAATAGAAACCTTTGCCATCCAGGCCGCCGCTGAATTCCAGTGTAGTATTGAATAGGTACAGAAAACTCTTCAGATCGGTCACGATCCTGACACCATTGTCTTCAAATACCTGATCCTGTGGTTGTGACTCATTGTCAAAATCCATTTTATAGGATAATCCCGAGCATCCGCCACTGATGACAGTTACCCTGATAAAGTAGTCGTCGGACATACCCTGTCCTTCTCTTACCTTTTGTATCTGTTCCTTCGCAGGATCTGAAACGAACAACATGGTTTGATCATTTAATTTACTCAGGCCTTGACCAGTTCCTCGGCTTCAGCACCGGTTGTTATGCCGTTCTTTGCCTTATAGTCAGCGATGGCGCTTTTGATAGCGTCTTCAGCAAGGACAGAGCAGTGGATCTTCACGGGAGGTAAGGCCAACTCTTCCACGATATCCATATTGTCGATAGCAAGCGCTTCGTCAATCGTCTTACCCTTGATCCACTCGGTTACCAGGGAAGAGGAGGCGATAGCGGAGCCGCAGCCAAATGTTTTGAACTTAGCGTCGGCAATAACGCCGGTAGCTTCGTCGACCTCGATCTGAAGCCGCATGACATCACCACATTCCGGCGCGCCTACCAAACCTGTACCAACGTTCAATTTATCTTTATCTAATGTACCGACATTTCTCGGATGAGTAAAATGGTCGAGCACTTTATCTGAATATGCCATAATATCTGATATTTATAATAGGTTGAATAATAAACGCAAATTTGTAAATAAAAGTTTTTAGTGTTCGCTCCAGACGACATTGTTAAGATCGATACCTTCTTTGTACATCTCCCATATCGGGCTCAGGTCGCGCATATGTTGGACCCCTTTGGTCAATGCTTCGACGGCATAATCGATGTCTTCCTGTGTTGTAAAACGACCCAGACTGAACCTGATGGATGAATGGGCGAGATCATCACCAAGGCCCAATGCGACCAGCACATAGGATGGCTCAAGAGAGGCCGATGTACAGGCCGAGCCTGAAGAGACGGCGATCTCCTGGTTGAATGTCATCATAAGCCCTTCGCCTTCCACATGTTTAAACGAAAGATTGGTTACATGCGGCATGCGGTTATTTTCGTCGCCATTGACATACACTTCTTCAAGACCCGCTATGAGGCGCTTTTGAAGCTGATCTCGGAGAGCGGACAGCCTTTGCGCTTCTGATTCCATTTCCTCTTTTGCTAATTTCGCAGCTTTTCCAAAGCCGACAATGCCCGGGACGTTGAGCGTGCCTGAGCGCATGCCACGTTCATGACCGCCGCCATCCATCTGGGCTGTTACTTTGACCCGGGGATTCTTACGACAGACATACAACGCGCCGATGCCTTTCGGTCCATACATCTTATGAGAGGAAAATGCCATCAGGTGTACACCCGCTTCTTTCGGGTTGACGTCGATCTTACCTACAGCCTGTGTTGCATCGGACATAAACAGGATGCCGTGTTTTTTACAGATATCGCCGATCGCCTTCATATCCTGGATAACGCCGGTCTCGTTGTTGGCCCACATGATGCTTATCAGGATAGTTTCTGGCCTGATCGCCGCTTCCAGCTCTTCCAGATCGATGCGGCCGTTGTTCTTAACATCCAGGTAAGTCACCTGGCCGCCCATTTTTTCGATTTTCTTACAGCTGTCGAGCACTGCTTTATGTTCGGTCTTTGCCGTAATGATGTGGTTACCTTTGGTGCGGTACATTTCGAACACGCCCTTCAACGCCAGGTTGTCCGACTCTGTCGCACCTGATGTGAAAATGATTTCTTTGGCATCGACGTGTATCAGATCGGCGATCTGCTCACGTGCATAGTCCACAGCTTCTTCTGCTATCCATCCGAAGGGGTGGTTACGGCTTGCCGCATTTCCCGGTTTTTCATAAAAATAGGGCAACATAGCTTCGACAACTCTCGGGTCGGTAGGAGTTGTGGCATTATTATCAAGGTATATCAGTCGGTTACTCATTGTCTATTTAAATATAATCCAAATAAAATTCGTGCAAATATAACTACAAATAAGGGATAATGTTTAATAAAGCTTATGGAATAGTTTCTACCTTTGCTTTTCGTTCAAACTTTGATGATGGCAATAGAGTCTTCCATTTTTGACCCTTATACCGGTTCCGACTGGAAAGCTGTATTTATTAAGGAAGTAGGTGAAGAATATACGGACCGGATGTTGTTTGTCATAGACGGATTTTCATATGAACCTTATGGCTCGTCGGATGAAGAGGGTCCTTCAGGCGGAATCTTACCTAAAAAAAGCAGTGAAATATTATTTGGAGAGGTCTTTGATCTAAGAGGCGGGCTGTGTCCCAGGAAGGAATTACTGGAATCTCTGCAGCATGGCTTTGATGCGCCCTTGCTGATGGTCGATGCATCTACCGATCTTACTTTTTTTGAAGGCATCCACCTCGATATTCTCAATGCATCGGTACACATTCATGATAATGATCCCGGCCACTGGTTGGATAAGCTGAAAAACCTGTATCCTGATAAGGAGCTCAACATCAGGGCGGTGGATATGAGTGATGCGGGCTCCGGTCATGGATCTTTACTCAATTTTGACTACGACGTAAAAGAAGAGGTGATCCCGTTTATCCGAAGCCTGTTTTCAAAGCTAGACCACATCCCTGATGAAGAGGTATGTGATATCCAGGTAAGCGTGAAATTCTCCGGCCAGTTTGTCCACGATGTCATCAAGGTACGCGCGATCAAAATAGCGTGGTTCAATTATTTACAACTCAGGCATATCGGCTCAAAGCCATTTCATCTGGAGATCTACCTGCCTGTGCATGGTGTTTACCCGGAGAATGTCCTGGCTCATAGCAACCAGCTGGTCGCTGCAACAATGGCCCAGGGTGATACGATAATCTTTGACTCACGGGCGGAAGCAACGGAAAGAAGAATACTACGCAATGCCGCACATATTGCCGTCATAGAGGCAGGGCTGGACCGGCATCCTGACCCCGTGGCCGGTAGCTATTTTATAGAGAAGGTGGCGGCTGATCTTGCCCGCCGTGCCTTTATTCCCGATTGATGCAAGAACAGAATGATGAGCTTCATCCAATATCTATTTTAGAACATCCCTGATCGTTTCTATTTTTTCAAACATTTTCCTGGCAAAGGGACAGAGCGGAATGATCTTTGCATTCTTATTCCTGGCAAATTCTACGGCAGCCATCAGGAGCTTTTTGCCTATGCCGCGTCCTGCTAAGGCTTCATTGACCTCCGTATGGTCGATGATAAAAGCAGCATCACCTGCCCATGTGTAGGCCATTTTCCCGCCGGAAATGCCATATTCGGTCGCTTCGAAATAGCCTTTACGGCCATCGTCATACTGTGTTATTTCTAACATGGAAGGAGCTTTTTTAAGATAAGAAATACTTTAATATAAGTTGTAAAACCAGTCTTTGGTTTAAAAAATTCAGAATGCTTTGAAAGCTTTATGCTAATCTTTACCGGATCTAATAGTAAGCAGGCTTTATTTACAGGAACTACTCAGGCTACTATATTATGGTTATCGGGAAGTTTACTTTTTATGAATTATGTACCTGAATAGAGAGTGCCTGACTGGTTAGGGGTTATATAAGGGGCGTTGAGGAATTATAGGTCTTTAGCCGAACAACTGCATGGTTTTCATGGATATCGGGTTGTTTACTTTTTGGGATCAGGAGGTGTTTTAACAGTGAAGCTATCATCCAAAAACACGGGGAACTAGCAGATAACCCCGATAGCTTTAGAAGCTTGTAAACACATCGGCTCTGTTCTTGTTGTTAGGGATCTTTATGAAGTCGAGCGTACCCGGCTTGACCGAAATGATAAATGAATAGGTACCCCGTACCGGCTGCCAGTTGACGCTCATCTGCCAGCAATGAAGGTCACGGCTGAAGCCAAGATCAGGGTATACGATATTCTGATTCTGGAAGTCGTAACCGAAATAGCCGACATTGACCGACCATTTCTCTGTGACAGGAATACTTCCGGATACGGAAACGGAGTTGGTTGTGAATCTTAACTTGTTCCGGCCTGCTTCATCTCTTGCCCCGACATTCATGGTATGGCTGATGGAGAAATTGTTGAGCAGGTCCCAGAAGGATTGTGTCGCGAGCGTTTGCTTTTTGTTGTCCTTGCGGCTTGCGGCTTCGCTTTCTGATAGTTCTCCGTTGAGGAGTTTTCTTATTTTATCGACGGTAAGTGATGTATTGAGCGTAGCGCTGAAGCTAACAAACCGCATAAGCTTTCTTTTGCTTGACCAGTAATAGACGTTGATCTTCTGATCCCTCGAGTTGCGGTCGTAGAAATCAAAGCTCCCATTCATGCTGATGGTGGACAGCCCCTTGAAAAGTCTTGTTGTCGCATTGTAGTTGAAGGGACTGAGATTGAGCGAGTCAGCTACAAAGTTGTAAAAAGTACTGATATTGAAGCTCTCGAATATTTTGATCTTCCTTGCTACGGTGTCCCGCCGCCCCATAACCTTGGCTTCAAGCGTATTGGCTATACTGAGATTGAGGCCCATCTGTGGCCCGCTGTTGGGCGGACCGCCATAGATAAACTCCTGGTAATGATTATAGGTTGTCTTGATTACCGGCTGGCCATTGGAAGTCTGGATCGAATCATAGTACTGCTGGTAATCGGGAGCGATGGCCATGGAAAGATTAGGGCGGACCTGATGCCTGATGCCACGTATAAATCCTTTTTTGAACTGAAGCATTCCGAATAGTTGTGTATTGATGCCGATGCTGGCATTGTAAGTACGGTATGCGCCGAAAGTGTTCACTGTATCTTTAATGATGCGGCCGTCGACCACACTTCTTGTCACGGTAAATGAATCCGGGTAATTAGGATAATAGGTCGTGTCAAATTTTTCAATGACACGCGGATCAAAATCCTGGTTGATCCTGTTGAAGCCCCATATCTCCGTATAGCTGAAGCTTGGGCTGATATTAAAATACTTTAAGACCTTATAGGATGATGTTACGTTGAGATTCTGCCGCATTCCCTGTTTGGAGGATTTGATGGTCTGATCGGTAAACAGGAGTGAGTCTTTGGTCTGAAACTTGTTCTTTAGCTCTGCAGTATATGTAAAGCTGATCTGGTCATACCATTTTTCCTCTACTCTTTTCGGATTTTTGAAAGGAAAAATGGACTGCGTGTTAAAATTAATACTGGGGAGCTCAAGGGAGAAGTCTCTTGTCACCAGCTGTTGTGAGTGGCTCATGCTTGCGCTGAAGCTGTATGGCTTCCCGCTGAAGATACGGCTATAGGTAATGTTGGACGACAGGTTGTTGTTGAGGACGCTGTTGGCATCGTTGTAGTTGAGTGTCTGAAAGCGCCCCAACTGGATATCGGCGTTCCCCCCGAACTTGTGATAGGGGTTGGCTTTGGGATCCTGTGTATGGCGGATCTGGAGCCGGTACGAGGTCTGCTTCAGGACATGATAATCATTGGCCGGCTCGCTGAAGTAGGTCGAATATTCCAGTGTGGCGGAGCCGTTGTATTTGTAGCGGGTATTGTAGTGAGTCGTTATACCCACCCTGTGGGAGCCACGAAGATATATATCACCGGTAAATACAAAATCCAGTTTATCGTTGATCGGAAGATAATAGCCCAGATTGCGCAGGCCGTATCCCCATTGAGGTGAATAGTTGTAGTCATTCGGGAAGATGATACCGGTCTGTTTGGTTTTTTTCATCGGGAAAAAGCCAAACGGCATAACAAGCGGGGTCGGTACTCCGCCTATTTTGACATAAGCAGGGCCGATCACGGCGACACGGTCAGGGACGATCTTCATCTTGCTGGCCTGTATGCCGAAGTGAGCGTCCGGATGATTGCAGGTCGTGATGAGGGCATCTTCTTCGTAGATGACGTCATCTGTACGGATACTGTCGACCGGTCCGGCTATGACCTTGATCCTGGATCCGTTGATAAACAGGTCGTTTTGTTTGAAACGCCCGTCGTATATGATGCCTTTCTTGGTCTTAAAGTTGAAGGACAGCTTATTGGCCACAACCTGCTGACCGTCGATGTTGACATCGGGCTTCCCAACCGGCCGGCCTCTCGGGTCGATGCCGACCTCTGCTGTAGCGATGTTGTTTTTAAGGTCGATCTGTATGAAGTTGGCCTTGATCTTATAGGTCTGATAGTTGACAAAAGCGTCGCCCCAAAGGCGGAGCACCTGGTTTTTGTTATCCAGCTCCGAGCTATCGCGTGAACCATATTCGACGATGTCATCCAGGTCCTGCCTGGCCGCGATCTTGGCGATGCCTCTGGCAGCTATCGCAGGGGGCAGGGTGTCGCTGGTTAAATTTCTCTTAAATCCCTGAATATGAATACTATCTCCTGACTCCGTTGCATTAAATTTCAGGGTAGAATCGACCTGGCCATATATAATAACCGGAAAACACATTAAAAAAAATAATAATATGGTTGATGTGTTGGTCAATTCAGATAATGAATTTATATTTGTGACGAATTTTTATAATCTGTAATTGTTTGATTATTATATTATTTTGATTTATAATAAAATTTAATATATTAATTGAATTGAAACACAAAGCTAAACAAAAAACCAAATAGCACATGACAACCCTTGGAATTCCGGTTAAAAGTAGCGTTGAGCTTGTCTGCAGCTTGTTTTTTGCATTTTATTTTTCAACCTTATGCAGCGCGCACAACCATCATACCTGCTCTGAGCACGCTTGTACGCATGATCTTTCAAAAACGATGCACGCAGCCGGTTTTGAAATGAGATCGGTGTTAAATTTTTCTAAAAAAATCAGTGACGGGGATCTGCAAAAGATTATCAGCGCCATGCCACCGGCAGGCAGGCAGTACAGGCTCCGTACGATCGTCCTGGATGCCGGCCACGGAGGTAAGGATGCCGGTTGCAGCGGCAAAGACTCAAAAGAGAAAAACCTGACGCTGGAATATGTGCTCAGCCTCGGAGCGATGATCGAAGAGAAATATCCGGATATCAATGTCATATACACCCGGAAGAATGATGTTTTTGTAGAGCTATACGAACGGGCCAATATCGCCAACAGGGCTAAAGCCGATCTTTTTATCAGCATCCATTGTAACTGGAACCCAAACACATCTCCCTACGGAACTGAGACGTATGTGCTTGGTTTGCACCGGGCAAAGGACAACCTGGAAGTTGCAAAGAGAGAAAACTCATCTATTTTCCTCGAAAGTGACTACAAAAAGAACTATGACGGGTTTGACCCCAACAGCCCGGAAGGTAATATCATATTTTCAATGTGCCAGAATGCTCACCTGGATCAGAGTATCTCCATCGCTGAAAAGATCGAAAAGGAGTTTTCTGTCAGGTCAGGACGTAAGTCCCGCGGCGTAAGGCAAGCCGGTTTCCTTGTGCTCAGGGCCACTTCAATGCCCGCGATCCTGGTTGAAACAGGGTTTCTGAGTAATCAGAAAGAGGAAGATTATATGATCAGCAGCAAGGGAAAAAAAGAGATCGTACAGAATATATTCCATGGCTTTGAGAAATATAAAGCTGCCGTCGAATTTTTTGCCGGTGATGATGCACCGTTGCTTGCTTCAGGAAAACCTGTTTCCGGTCAGCATGCCCGTGTGCAACCAGTTTCTTATCCGGTCTCTCAGGATGATGACAATAGCGTTGCCTTGCTGGATGACACACAGGATAAAAAACAGGCCGGACCTTCCATGTTGATTGAGCCCAGACCGGTACAGCAGACCGAGCCTGCTATCGAAGCCGGGTCAGAGACGGCTTCGGTAAAAATTGAGATATGCGTCCAGCTTGAAGTGACCAGGACCGTGCAGGATATGTCCGAGAAAAAGTGGGAGCCTTTTGATAATATCATCGCGCGGAGTGAGAACAATATGCTGAAATACCAGGTGGTGTGCAATTCGATGGCTGAGGCAAAGCAGGTTAAGATCAAGGCTAAAAATGAAGGCTTCCCCGAAGCGTTTATCTGTGCTTACAGGGACGGAGAGAGGATCAGCCTGGACGAGATCAGCGGGAACGGACATATAGGCCTGAAATAGAAAGCCTATTTGAGGTTTTTGACGCCGTGCTTTTTGCAGATAGGGCAGTCCTCTATGACATGTGGTCTTGCTTTGCAGTATTTTCTGCCGTAATAGATGATCTGGAGATGCAGCTTGTTCCAGCTTGATTCAGGAAATAGCTTTTTCAGATCTTTTTCAGTTTGCGCGACCGACTTCCCGTCACTCAGTCCCCAACGCTGCGCCAGGCGATGGATGTGTGTATCGACCGGAAATGCCGGTACACCGAAGCCCTGGCTCATTACGACTGATGCTGTTTTGTGCCCCACTGCCGGGAGTGATTCCAATGCTTCGAATCCATAAGGGACTTCACCGTTGTATTTATCCATAAGGATCTGTGACAGGCCATAGATACCCTTGGCCTTCATGGGAGAGAGTCCGCAGGGGCGAATGATCTCGCGAATAGCTTCCTCACCTAGAACGATCATATCAGCAGGATTGTCCGCTTTATCAAACAACAGGGGTGTGATCTGGTTGACGCGCTCATCCGTGCACTGGGCTGAAAGCAGGACGGCAATAAGCAGCGTATAGGTATCCTTATGATTCAGGGGAATAGGAACTTCAGGAAAATATTCTTCCAGCATCAGTGCGATATCATTTGCCTTTTCCTGCTTCCTTGAGATCTTTTTTGCCATTCTTGTTACAATTTGCTCAAAAATTCCATCGTGTCGACATTGTCCGCATAATCGTTCAATGCCGGTTGTTGCGTCGTGCCCGGAGCTATAACATTTAATCCTTCGAGGGGTTTAGAAGAGACGATACATTGAATGTCATCCAGCCGGGCTTTTATAGCTTCGGTGACACTGCTTGTATCCGTGTACCATTCATAATGCAGGCAGGCTATACGGCTGAAAAGGCTCTCATCTTCGATCAGAATGATGTTGTTGTCTGTATGGAAAGGCACCTTATTGAGCATATAGATCGACAGGTTGTAGTCAAAATTGTTTTTATACTTATTAAAAAGGATATTATCTGACTCTTCTTCGAGGATTCGCATCAATAGCTGTATATCAAACCCCTCCGGCAAATAAAGCTTTGAAACGTTTCTGCAACCTAATCCGAAATAGGAATGTATATCCCGGTTGAGCAGCGTCAGCACTTCCGGGCTGTCATCAGGGTGTATGACGGCTATGCTCGTCCTGTTTTTACGGATGATATGCGGTACGTTGCTGAAATAGCTTTCAAAGTAAACAGCCGTGTTATTGCTGCCCGTGGCGATCACTGCATCGTAGTCCTTAAGTCTTTCGACGATAGCCGTATATTGTCCGGCATCAGGGCTGATCTCATTCAACCTCTGCATAAGGGCAGGGAAAAGCACGTTATCCTTATCACTGCATTTGACAAGCGCCTTGTGCCCTGAAATGAATACTGCCAACCAGTCGGCAAATCCGACCAAAGGCAGGTTGCCAGCCATAATGAGGCCGATCTTTTTAGGCGCCACTGCCTGAGAATAATCCGTTACCCAGTTTTTCAGCTTCCCCGGATCCAGCATTCGGGACCGGATTGCTTCGATCGAGTTCCTGATATTACCGGGAGTAAACCATGAATTGCTGGCAGAAGCACGATGTATGACCACGTCCCAATAGTCTTTGCGGGAATCAAAGTCACGGTTCAGGTGGTCTAATACGGTTATTCTTTCTTCAACGTTCATTATGTGGCCAGTTTGATGTTATTTACCGGTCCAGCTTCTGGGCCCATTCGACAATTCTGCGCATTGTTACGGCGATCACCATAAAGATGATTGTGGCGAGGACCATAATTTTCAGGATCGGGGTAAAATCATGCAGGTCGCTCCATTTCTGGCCTGTCACAGCCATGCCCAGTAAGGTAAGGCTCGCGGTAACGATGATGAAGCCCATGAGGGTCCGGTTCCATGCATGGACGATAGCTTTGGCTATGAGGAGCATGATCGCGCTGTAGAAACTGAACATCAGCATGCCGGTCAACGCGAGAATAAAAGTCGACTGGATATCACCGGGGTTGATCCAGTAAAAGTTGGTAATCATGGCAAGACCGAAAAACAATATATTGACAACCGCCCATGCGAGTGGGTTTTTTTGCCGGAATAGATATTGTTTTATTCTTTCCATAATAATGTATAAAACTAGATATTATCCACTACGTGGCCCATCAGGTCATATTCAGTCGCGTCATCGATCTGCACATAACAGAAGCTGCCGATCGAACAATAGTTGACTGCGGCATCAATAATAACCTCGTTGTCGACTTCGGCAGAGTCAAACTCGGTACGCCCGTAATAAAAGCCGCTTTCCTTCTTGTCGATAAGCACTTTGAAGGTTTTGCCGACCTTTTCCCTGTTGAGCTCCAGGCTGATCTCCTGCTGGATCTCCATCAGGGCCTGGGCACGTTGAGCTTTGACCTCTTCGGGGATATCGTCTTCCAGCAGGTAAGCAGCGGTATCTTCTTCATGTGAATATTGAAATACGCCTAAGCGTTCAAAACGCATCTCCCGGACAAAATCGCACAATACCCGGAAATCTTCTTCCGTTTCTCCCGGAAAGCCTACCAGAAATGTCGTCCTGATGGCAATGCCAGGCACCTTTGCTCTTATATCCTTTATCAGACTTCGGGTCTGTTCCAGTGTGATCTGCCGTTTCATAGCGAGGAGGACCGGATCGGCAGCATGCTGCAGCGGGATGTCGAGATAGTTACATATTTTGGGAAGACGGAGCATGGTATCCATGATTTCCATAGGAAACTTGCTCGGATAAGCATACTGGAGCCTGATCCATTCTATGCCATCCACATTGCTGAGCGCTTCGAGCAGCTCCGGTAAAGCTCTTTTTTTGTATATATCAAGGCCATAGTATGTTAGCTCCTGCGCGATCAGGATCAATTCCCTGACCCCTATCCTTGCCAGGTTTTTTGCTTCGTTGACAAGTGTTTCTATGGGTTTGGACACGTGTCCCCCCCTCATCAGGGGAATGGCACAGAAGGTACAGGTACGGTTGCATCCTTCCGATATCTTAAGGTAGGCAAAATGGGAAGGAGTGGTCAGGACCCGCTCTCCGAGCAGCTCATGTTTGTAATCGGCTTCTAGGGTTTTCAATAGCCGGGGAAGCTCGAGGGTGCCGAAGTAGGCATCGACCTCGGGGATCTCCTCTTCCAGATTGTCTTTATATCGTTGTGAGAGGCATCCTGTCACGTATAGCTTGTCGATCCCACCCTTGGATTTGACCTTGGCATATTTAAGGATGGTGTTGATCGACTCTTCCTTGGCCAGGTCGATAAAGCCGCATGTATTGACAATGACGATGCCGGTATCGTTGGCTACGGAGTCGTGCGCGACATCAAAGTCATTACCTTTGAGCTGCGTGATAAGATCCTCGGAGTCGACCAGGTTTTTGCTGCAGCCGAGTGTGATGACACTGACTTTATTTGGCTTTAACGTTTTAGTTCTCAATGAATAATAAGTTGATCATTATCTATCCGTCTCGAAATACCAATAAATTTGATCCAATATTGGTGAATCGGTGTAAATTTGGAAATGCAAAGATAGCACTTATTGACGATGTAGTTTATCCGGCATCTAAAATGGGTTCTGTTTAATCGTTTTATTATACTATGGGATCTGCTATCCTTCGTTCAATTGAATAAAGTTTTTTATATGCTGAACCGTTTGACCGGCTTCATCACCTTTCTGTTTATATTGGTGCTCAATGTTCATTCCGCACAGGCGCAATTTGGCCTGGCGATCAAACATGTCTTTGATTACGAGGATATTCCAAGTGTTGAGCCTGGCAGGTCCAATGAACGGTTGCTGCAGCATGGCGGCCAGCTGGCGCTCGATTATCGTGTCAAGGTCGTTAATTATGGCATTGTTTTTGGCCCGGAACTGATAGCAAAAATGGCCAGGGTAAAGGATATTCCCCTATTTGACAATAATAGTCTTCAAACCGGCTCGGTCAAGAATATTCGCAGCCTGGGCATCAATATACCGGTGACGATCTATCCGTTCCATTTTGATCAGTGTGACGAGTGCCCTTCATTCAAGCGTCAGCACTTCTTTCAGAATAATTTCTTTATTCAGCCTGTTGTTGGTTATGAGTTACGCAATTGGGTGACGGACCCTGAGGGCATAACAGAGGCAATCGACGAACATTTTATTGTTGCAGGTTTTGGTATTGGTGCTGATATTAAAGCCGGAAAGATCATTCGTTTCTCGCCGATTGTTCAGTACAAATATAATTTTGCTCTCAATGAAAATGCCCATTATCGCACGAGGTTAAAGCCCAATATGCTGGAGGTGGGCGTGAGAATAGGCTGGGGCAGATAATAGTAGCTGAAAAGAGCGGGTTGACAGTTACCTACTTCCAGGAACGGCGGTGCGCTAATACATGGTTATCGGGATGTTTACTTTCTAGAAGCCAGAGCATTATCCCAGACTGATTGAACGATACCTTAGTTTTTCTCCCGGTATAACATCAGCCTGGAGAAAAGCTGCATTTTTAAATGAATTGCCTTAAGGGTGAACTTCTAAGACCCTTATCCTGAATATCGGGAAGATTACTTTTCGGATCCGGCTAAAGGTTTTTTGTCGATCATTTGTCGGTTTAATCTTTGCGATTTTATAAATTCAGATTATTTTAGCAGAAAACTTCCACCCAATGAATGTGAATATTCTAAAAATTACTCAACGCTTTCCTACAGAAGACTCCTGTATTGAATATTTCAAAGAATTAAAAGAGCGTCGTGGGCTTAAATGCAGGTCTTGCGGCTGCACCTCTTTTTATTGGCGACCCAAATACAAAGCTCATGATTGCCGCAATTGTTATTACAGGATAACCCTGAAAAGCGGAACCCTGCTTGAATCTTCAAAATTACCTTTCCACTATTGGATTTATGCTGTGTATTACATGACCAATACCCATAATGGTATTTCTGCTGCCGATCTGCAGCTACAGCTTGGGCATAAATATTATGAACCTGTTTGGGCTATGATGAAAAAGATCCGGACTGCAATGGGTCATCGGAACAATACTGAATTGTTAGATGGAATTGTGGAATGTGATAGCGTAAAATTTACGACAAGACTGCGCGATAAAGATCCTGACAGGCCTGTTTATAAAAATACGGAAGCATCTTTTCCTTTGGTAATGGTCTTTGCGCAGGTAGATAAGGGCGTGCCCGGTAGGAAAAGATATCCAAACGACCTTTGCTTTAAGAAAGTAAGAATGAAGATTGATACGGAAGATGTTGTCGTGGCCGGACAGCAGTTGTCCAGTACATTGTCACCCGATGCGGCTCTTACGACGAGTGGAAGATTTGCGGTTGAAATGCTGAGGCTGAGAACTGCAACAATTAATGAAGCTCTGAAAATTAAATCCCGGAAAAGAAAATGTTTGCCCTGGGTCAGGATTATGAGTAATAATGTCAAAAGAAAGATCATAGGTACGCATCATCATGTAAGTGATAAATACCTGCAGACCTATCTGGATGAATATTGTTACAGAGTTAATCGGAGGAAGCTGGGGTTTCAATTATTTGATTGCTTTATGGCCGATGCTGTTGCCGACACCTGGTATCAAAAAAGTAAGTTTCCCGATAACCATAAAAGGAAAGGCGGCGAATGACATTTTTCCTTACTTTTACAATGTAACTTTTCTCTCTATGATCAATCTGGTAAGTGATACCGTCACCCGTCCCGATAAGGCTATGATCAGCTACATGATGTCGGCGGAGGTCGGTGATGATGTGTTTGGTGAAGATCCCGCCGTCAATGCACTGGAAGAGAAAGTGGCAGACTTGTTTGGCAAGGAAGCTGCCTTGTTCTGCGCGTCGGGGACGATGACCAACCAGATCGCCATTAAAGTGCATACCAGGCCGCTCGATGAAATGATCTGCGACCAATGGTCACATGTATATCAATACGAGGTAGGCGGATACGCTTATCATAGCGCTATTGCTGTTAATCCTCTTCCCGGCATCTATGGCAAGATCACAGCCCGGCAGATCGATGCTGCGATCAAGCCCACGGCTGACTGGTTGCCGAGGACCAGGCTGGTTGTTCTGGAGAACTCAACCAACAAAGGTGGTGGTAACCTGTATACCCTTCCTGAAATAGCTCCTGTTTCCGCCTTGTGTAGAGAAAGGGGGTTGGCATTGCACCTTGATGGTGCACGTCTGTTTAATGTTTTGGTAGAAACAGGAGAAACGACGCGTGAGGTAGGCCGGCATTTTGACAGTATATCTATATGTCTCTCCAAAGGATTGGGGGCTCCGGTCGGTTCCGTGTTGACAGGAGAAAGGGATTTTATACGCGAAGCAAGGAGGGTCCGGAAGGTGATGGGAGGAGGAATGCGCCAGGCGGGCTATCTGGCCGCAGCCTGCATCTATGCTCTGGACAATAATATTCCCCAGCTTAAAGTAGATAACAACCGGGCAAAGATATTGGGTGAGATGCTCAGCAGGCAAGGCTATGTTAAGGAGGTTTTACCCGTCAGGACCAATATCATTATATTCGAACTGGCGAATGACCAGCTGGCTTCGGATTTTCTGAAGCGGATAGAAGCAATGGGACTCAAAGCTTCACACTTCGGCCTTCATAGTGTGAGATTGGTGCTGCATCGGGACATTACAGAAGAAATGTTCCAGAATGCGGTCAGGATACTTGACTGGGATCTGACAGGGGCGTGACGATCCGTCCGCCTGCCATTTCGATGATCCTGTCACATTTGGTAGCAAGAGCGGGATTGTGCGTGACCAGGATAAAGGTCAATCCGAATTCGGTTCTGAAGCGAAGGATCAAGTCGTGCAGCTCATGCGCCGATTTCTCATCCAGGTTACCGGTCGGCTCATCAGCGAGGATCAGCTTGGGCTGATTGATCAATGCCCTTGCAAAGGCGATGCGTTGCTGTTCTCCGCCCGACAGCTCTTTAGGCTTGTGTTGCAGGCGGTGTGACATGCCCAGATAGTCGAGAAGCTCCTTAGCGCGTTTTTCGGCATCCTGGCGGTTGGTCCTTCGGATAAAGGCCGGGATACATACATTTTCAAGCGCTGTGAATTCCGGGAGGAGATGATGAAACTGGAAAATAAAGCCAAGCGATTTGTTTCTGAATTCCGAAAGCTTATTATTTGATAGTTTGCCCAGCTCCTGCCCTTCAAAAAGGACCTGCCCTTTGTCAGGCTTTTCAAGTGTGCCGGTGATATGCAGGAGTGTACTTTTTCCGGCCCCGCTCTTCCCGATGATGGCAACGACCTCTCCCTGTGTTACCTCAAAGGACACACCATTGAGTACGCTCACATCCCCGAATGATTTGTATAGATTATTGGCTTGAATCATATTGAAAGACAGACATTCTTGTATATAAAAACTGATCCTTGTTTATTCTTCTTCCTGCATGTCATCTGTGCCGGTACTATCTTCCGGGACAGATTGCTCCGCCAGATCAGTTTTTGAAATAAACTGACCACCAGAATCGAAAAGTAGTTCCACTTCCGGTAAATATACCTTATAGCGGATGACATTTTCACCGTTTTTCAATTTTAAGATTTTACCGGGCTTATCATCAGGATAATTTTTACGGATGTAATGGTTGACGCTGAAAGGCAGATCGTCTTTTGCAAGCTCTATCTCCGAATCGATCAGCCGCCCTTTGTCGCGGAAAGAGGCTTTTCCAGCTTTCCCATATACTTCAAATCCGGCTATATAAGTAGAATCGGCCTGCTCCCAGCTTACTTTTTTATTGTCCTTGAAATGTTTATTCAATGAAGTGACAACCTTCGGAGGGACGTCCTTTTCTTTGACTTTCTGTGCGAATGCCAGTTGACCTATCAATAATCCCGCGAGGATCAGCAAATTCTTCATGTTCAATTTTTATTCTATCAACGGTTCAAAGCTATTACTATTGTTTTGTAATTTAAAATTTCATTTTGCTTCGACTTGTATATTAAAATATATTACTATGCATAATTAGTTTATTTTTATACTTATAGTCTAAAACGAATTGGCAATGAAACATGAAGCAATTTATTCTTATTCGCACTGGTATTTTCTTCTGTGAGTATGTTTGTCCTAAAGGGCATTTTTATATCAGTGGAACTTTGGGTTTCAATAGCCGGGGCTTTAGCGAGCGGGATCAAAGATACATTAGCTGGAACTCTTCTTTGGGGATCGGGACTTTTTACGGGATAATTCCAGGCAAGTGTCGCATTCCCGATGAGTGGTTCGAAAAGTGCCAACCAGTCGGATTGTCGGGGTGATTATACTAAATCTCCAGCAGTTATACTGCCACAGAAGCCAGAAGAAAGATATGCGCTAACCATAAAGTGGCTATCAAATAAAACGCCAGATGTAGTAATATTTTGGAATAGAAACGATTCATAAGGAAAGCTAACTTCATTTTGTGGATGGAATTCAAATTTTAACATATGTTAAATGTTTAAAAATTAACAATTTGTTATTCCTTATTGTGTATATTTATGGATCGAACATAGAATTATGTTTAACTCATAACTATCCTTATGCCTCTAAATTCAGGATTTTAGATATTAATTGCTCTATAGTTGCCATATGGCTATGAGTTTGTTGTGATGCGATGCCTATGAGAATGTTCTTGTAGGGAGTGAAATCTATGTGTAAGTTTATTGTTGTTTTAATAAATATTTAAGCATTTGCTTAAATATTTGAAATTAACTATTAATAATTTTATATTATGAGATATTTTTTTGTTTGTCTATTTTTTTTACTTGTAGTGAAAGTTTTTTCGCAGGCCCCTACGACATACGGCACAGATGCCGGGACTATAGGAGGTGGGAGTTCTTATTATGGTTTTGAAGCCGGGATGAATTCGAATATGAGCAGTGGTGCAAATACTTTTGTCGGTGCATATAGCGGTACGTTAAATACAACAGGAACAAACAATGCGTTTGTTGGTATCTATACGGGTTATAATAATAACGGTTCCAATAATTCATTTTTTGGTTCCAACGCAGGTAAGAATAATACATCAGGATATCAAAATAGTTTTTTTGGTAAAAGTGCTGGTACCAATATAACAACAGGTTATTCTAACTCTTTTTTTGGATCTAATTCTGGCATAAGCGCAACTACAGGCTTTGCCAACTGTTTTATGGGTACGGATGCCGGAAGGTTGACTACAACAGGGTCTGGAAATTCTTTTTTTGGTTATCAGGCGGGCTACAATAATACCAGTGGCAATGGCAATACTTTTGTAGGATATTTGGCCGGACGGAATAGTAATAGCGGAACTGCAAATATTTTTATAGGCTATTACGCAGGGTATGAGAATACTTCAGGAAAAATAAACACATTTGTTGGCATGGGTAGTGGTCAGGCGAATACTACCGGAGAGACCAACACGTTTATTGGAGAGAGTTCTGGCTGGAGTAATACCACTGGCAGCGCCAATTGTTATATAGGTGTCGCCTGCGGTAAAAGAAATGTAGTTGGTGAAAGAAATTGTTTTATGGGTAACGGCTCGGGATCCTCTGTAACTTCCGGTAGCTATAATGTTTATATTGGTTATGGCAGTGGTGTCAGAAATATAAGTGGTTCTTATAATTTATTTTTAGGATATTATGCCGGGTTAAAAGAAACCGGAAACAACAAACTATTTATTCAAACAGATAGCTCTGAGATCCCTTTAATATATGGAGAATTCGATAATAAGAAACTGGGCATAAACACAAAATCTATTCCAGCAGGATACACTATGGGAGTAAAAGGCAAGATCATCACTGAAGAGGTAAAAGTTCAGCTTACATCAGGGGGGACATGGCCTGATTATGTTTTTGCAGCTGATTATAAACTTGCCAGCCTGGAAGCTGTCGATGCTTACGTAAAAGAACACGGACATCTTCCCGAGGTTCCATCGACAGAAGATATAAAAAGAAATGAAGGTTACGAGTTGGGCGAGATGGATAAAATTCTTCTTAAAAAGATCGAGGAGCTGACACTTTATATAATTGAACAAAATAAAAGAATTGAGAAACTGGAAGCAGAATTAAAAGCCCGGTAAGATCTTAACTGAATTTGAGAGGATCTTTGGTGACCTTATAAGAGGAGCAACTTATTGAAAACAAAATTCAAATTGATTTAATAAATTATTCTGTTAAGAAAGTTTAATGTTTGTTATTAATTAAAATCTGTTAAATATAGATATGCCTTATGTTTACTTTATTTAATATAATTATATACTATCAGAAGGGTTATAGATTTAAGCACTAGAGTGAGAAGTTAGAAATAAAAGATTAAATAAAACTCAAAGCAAATATTGAATAATTAGAGATACTTGAATTACTGTGAGGCTATTTTTTAAAAAATTTTATAGTTATGAAATATTATATTGTACTTTTAATTTTATTCTTATCTACCTTGAAAACTCTGTCACAGGCGCCTACGACATATGGCACGAATGCCGGAACTGCAGGAGGAGGAAGCTCTTATTATGGTTATGAAGCCGGGATGAATTCGAATATGAGCAGTGGCGCAAATACTTTTATCGGTGCATATAGCGGTACGCTAAATACTTCGGGAAGCAGTAATACATTTGTTGGTAACCATACAGGTTATAATAATACTGCTTCTTATAATTCATTTTTTGGATCTACCTCTGGTCAAAACAACACATCAGGCCATTCCAATAGTTTTTTTGGATATAATTCCGGAATGAATAATACAACTGGATACTGGAACAGCTTCTACGGCAGGGATGCAGGAAGAAGTGTTACCGGAGGAGCTGGTAATTCTATTTTTGGTTTTAATGCGGGAAAGTCATTAACTGGAGGAAATGGTAACTGCTTTTTTGGTACACAGGCTGGGGAATATAGTAACAGTGGAACAGCTAATATATTTATCGGATATCTTGCTGGTAATCAAAATACTTCAGGCAATGATAATCTTGCGGTGGGTAGTCAGGCTGGCTATAATAATATCACTGGTTATTATAACACCTTCATTGGCATGGCAGCGGGGCATAAGAACAATGATGGATTCTATAATTGTTATATTGGAGGAGCAGCTGGCCAAAGAAATATTGGCGGGAATTCAAATAGTTTTATTGGTGTTAGATCAGGGTCTTTTGCTACATCCGGACAAAAAAATACATATTTAGGATTTGAAAGTGGAATGCTAAATACATCAGGATCTAATAATGTATTTTTAGGTTATAGGGCCGGATATGGACAGGTAGCTAATAATACTCTCTATATCCATAATGATAGTTCTTCTATCCCCTTAGTATATGGGGAATTCAGTAGTAGAAAGCTAGGGATCAACACGAAAAGTATACCGAATGGTTACACCATGGGAGTAAAAGGCAAGATCATAACGGAAGAGGTGAAGGTTCAGCTTACTTCAGGAGGGATATGGCCTGATTATGTTTTTGATCCTGAATATAAATTGCCCACACTGAAGGAAATAGAAGCACACATCAAAGAAAATGGGCACTTGCCGGAAGTGCCTTCCGCAGCCGATATTAAACAGAATGAAGGATATGAGTTAGGATCGATGGATATGGTCTTGCTGAAAAAGATAGAAGAGCTTACTTTGTATAGTATTGAGATGGAAAAACAAATCAAAGCCTTACAAGAAGAAAATAAAACTCTGAAGGAAGATGTATTGCACAGGCTTGATAATCTGGAAAAGCAGGTTAAACAGCTTTAAGCCTCCCAAATGTATAGAAACGTACTCTATATCATAATTTTTATTACCGGCCCGTGCCTGAGTGGTCTTGCTCAGCATATGGGCACTTTGGACCGTCATCCCGATGTCGACAAGACAACAGACCAGGATATAGCTTTTTTGAGACGAAGTATTGATTCACTGGACATAGATCTGGATAGTATAAAAGCACACACAAAAGATTTTGTCAAACGGCAGGCGCTGGAATATATCCAACCTATAAAAGAAACAAAAAATATTAAAAAAGGTAAATCTTCAATTACCTATTCCAATTTTTATTCTAATGGTCAGAATCTGCAGTTTGATGGAGAAGCTTTTATGCAGGAAATGATATTATCACAGGCCATTAGCATTGGCCAGACGCCTTTGAGTGTGAGTGCGCGTTTCAGGACGATCGATCCTGCTAGACCCTGGTATTTTGATAAGATATTCGGTATACAGTTTGATGTAAAAGGATTTAAAGATCAATTACTGAGTGCCGATAAATACAAAAAATTACTTGAAAGAGATCCTAAAGTGGAATTTCTTTCATTTCTCAATGATAAAAAAACAGGTGCTGAAAAATACATTATGGCAAAGGCCATCGATGCTATTATAAATGATTCGACATTTATTGCCAGGGAAATGGAGCTAAGGAAATTGGTTGACCGGTATAATGAATTAAAAAGCACGGACAAAAATGAGATGCTGGATAGCCTGACCGCTTCGCAGACCGTCCTTAACAAGGATTCATTGGATAAATACCTGTCTCAAAAAGAGGAGGCGGAAAAAAAACTGCTCATCATTGATTCATTAAAAACATATTACAATAATAATATTTCGAAATTAAATGTTTCGGAGGGCGCAGGGCAGAATATTACAGGAATCCTGAGCCAGCCTGATAAAAATAAGGATCATCTTATTGAAAAAATGAGAGAGAATGAGGTTCTCTCTAAGACTGAGATGTTCCTTTCCCGTATTAAAAAACTAAATATCGGCGCTACCATAGTCAATGAAAGCGATTTTACCACAAGGCAGGCAATGCTGATGGGACTGTCACTAAAAGCAGAGGATGATAAAAAAAATATGTACAAGCTTCATGTGGGTTTGATGCAACGAAGGGAAAATGCATTGAATACGAAGTTTAGCCAGTTTAATAAGTTCCTGACCAACGGGAAGTATATCTATCTGGGAAAAGAATTTAATAATAAATTAGCCGGACTTACAGTGCAGCCCGGAGTCCAGTATATCCGATCTGCCTTGAATGAGGATAATTTTGTAGTTTCCACTTTCTTCTCTAATAATGACAAAAAAATATGGGATCTTTCGGGTGAGGTTGCTTATTCTTTTATAAATGATGATGACATCAATTCCCAGCCCGAACAATTGGATAGATATGGATTGGATAATGTGATGAATTCTCTCGCTGGCAATATTAAACTGAAGGTGTCCTTATTGAAAAAAATAAAAGCGATAGCGGGATTTTCAGCGATAGGCTCCGAATTTGTCACACTGGGAAATCCATTGCTTATTAACAACCGTTATATTTGTGAAGCTGGTGTGGAATCCAGTATTTCCAGCAAGATCAATGCAAGGCTGGCATTTCAGAAAGGCAACCGGTTAAATAAAACAGGAAAGGAAACAGTTCCGTTTAACAGGCTCAATTTTAATGTAAATTACAATTTCGCCCCTTCGTTTATGCTGATGGTAAATTATGCACCGTTGAGCTTCTTTACTAATAGCAAGATCCAGGATAATATTACCGAAACTAACTTTTATTCTGCTAATATAATTTATAGCAAGACCTGGACTAATAATGAAATAGAAGAAAATCTGGGCTATTCGAACCTAAAAACCTCTTTCAACAATTCCGATACGGCACTTATTAATGACAATAAGTATATTCTTAACCAGGGGGCGGTATCGTTGAATGACTCCTGGATCATAGAACATTATACGACTTATGGGTTCCAGAAAAAAGGTCCTGATTATTTTGATTCAGAATTTGATCTGAAAAAAAATATTTCAGGCAAATTGCAGATAGGCGCAATATATACTTTTTTAAATACCGAAGAAATTAAAAAGCAACATGGAGTAGGAGCCGAAACCCGGATTCAGTTATTTAAGGGAGCTACGCTTGCTCTAAAATACATATTAAGCCGGGACACAAAGATGGTGAAGCCATCATACTCTAATTTTCTACAAACACAATTAAACATGGTTTTATGAGAAATCCGATAATAAAGTGGGGTGTATTAGCAACATTTATCTGCTTTACTAATTTGTTGGCCGGCCAGTATCAAATTATCCCTGCTTATAATACCCAGCAGATAAACAATATGAAAGAAATTTTCAGGATTTATCTTATCAATCAAAGTAGCCAGTCTCAGGAGGTTTTTATCAGGGCTGAAGTAATAGGAAGGGAAAATAATATAATCGCTATTTATAGATCGGTTAACATTCATGCAAAAACGGGTCAGACAATTCTGAATGAAGGAAAATTTAAGCCGGAGCAGATATTTGAGCCGGGGCTTATCGACCGTACGGGATCAAATATCTATACAGTAAAATATTATGTAATCACCGTTCAGGAATTAGGCACACTCTACGATTATACAGTAGAAGTCTCACCTGTTAATAATAGCATTCAGGCATTTACCACAGATAATAACTGCAGTGTGCTTTTATCCTGGTCGCCTTCACCGAAGAACAGGAAGTTAAACTATCAACTTGTAATTACTGATTGTAACAATGAGGAAGATCCATTATTCAGCCGGAACCAGTCTTCTTTGACTAAAAACATAAAAAGCACTTCTTATCTCGTCTATCCTGATAATAAGACTATATTCCCGGGAAAAAAATACTGTTGGGAAGTCCTCTATGTAGATAAGAATAACAATATTCTGGACAGGTCAGAAAAGAAGGAGTTTGAGATAAAATGCGGTGGGCCCGACAGGATGTTGGTAGATCCTGTCCCATCTTATTATTATAAGTTTAAGACCTTTACGGATAATTCATATTACCTAAAAGAAGCCGGGAAGGCATTTATATATGGCAAATTGGAGTATTTCAATAGCACATATACCGATTCCTTGGAGTTTAGGATAAAAGATATCTCTTCTGATAATTCAATAGTTCAGTCTGGGACTATTACAAATATCAGGCAAGGTGATAATTACATTAAGATACCGGTAAGCGGCAGCTATACAACAGACAAGTTTTATCTGCTGGAAGTACTTACAAAAGACATAATTTATTATATAAAATTTAAATACATACCCTGAAATTGAAAGCGAAGCTCTATTATGTTTTTTTGTTATTGGCTTCATTGCTGACAAATTGTAAAAATGATTTTAAGACCTTTGATGAAATACAATTCGACAATATTGTGATAAAAAGCAGAGTAGCAGGCAATAAAGATCGTCTGAAAAAAGATGGCCTGGAGGGATTTCTGCGATTTTCGGTAAAGGAAAACGATAGAAAATTTGTAGAAAATTTGAAAGAGTTAGATCTTAAGCTGAAGGAAGAATTGAAAATTGAAATGAATATATGTAGCGTGAAATGGGATGTTCTGAACTTCAATAAAGTGATGAATGGAAATCTGGGAGGCTTTATAGAATATAATTATCATATACTGCCATCACAGCTTAAAACCCTTTCGTGTGATGAGATAAAGAGTATAAAAATAAAACTGGCTTTTGGAGATAAAAATTTCCATTTCACTCATATTATAAATAAATAAACTTCATATATGTTATTTAATAGATTCAGGAAAGCAAGAAAATTTGTAGCTGTTAATTTAGTGATACTAATGTTGGCAGAGATTTTTTTGCCATCGGCTATGGCGCTTACAGGAGGGCCTTCGCAACCCGAGTTTCAGCAATTTACCCCGGTAGGTATGAATGACCTGGTGGATCCTTTTACTGGAGATTTTAAATACAATATTCCATTGTTTGATATAGGAGGTTATCCGGTCAACCTGGCATATAACAGCAATATATCTATTGAGGACGAAGCCAGCTGGGTAGGGCTGGGGTGGTCATTGAATCCCGGCAGCATCAACAGGAATATGCGCGGTGTTCCGGATGATTTTAACGGTGATGAGGTTGTCGAGCAGATGAATATTAAAGAGAATAAGACTATTGGCGGGAAGTTGAATGCGGAGGTAGAGCTGTTTGGCTTTCTCGGCTTGGGAACAGGCCCTGGAATATATCATAATACTTATAATGGCTGGGGCTTTGAAATGTCTAACTCTATTTCTTTGAATTGTGGGGATAAAAGTGATGCAAATAGCCAGATAGGCCTGGACTTAAATTATAATACCCAGGCGGGATTATCCGTTTCTGCCAGCCTTGGGGCAAAAACCGGTAATGGGGTGCATGGTAGTTTTGGTGTGAATGGAGGTTTTAATACCCGTACCGGTTTGCAACAGTTAAATTTTAACAGTAGTATTAATGCCGGTGCCATAGAGTCAAATATGCGGGCAGACGGACATATCTCTTTTGGCAATCCCACCTATTTTCCGGGCTCTGAATTCCCCATGATAAATAAAAGCTTCACGGCCGATATAGGTTTCGGTGGCGCCTTTTGGGGTCTTTATGGTAAGGGGAAGACATCGGGATATTATACCAGTCAGAAATTAGACAAAAAAGAAATAACAACTCCTGCATATGGATTAATGTATGAGAAAAATTCTGATATAAAGGAGAGGGTTATCCATGATTATAATAAGGATAAAGAAGTTCCTTACAGAAGTGAAATGCTTTGTATCGCGCAGGCCTACTCTACACCTGATATATTCAATTATAACAGTCAGGCAGGAAGTGGACAATTTCAGCTTACCCGGAATGATCTGGGTTCGTTCGCCCCGGCTTATTCCCAATCGACCGGAGTAACGGGCTATCTGGGTACTGAGGCGGGTCCTCCCAGTGAATTTGGTCTAACGGGGGGAATCGGATCCCAGAAAAGCTTTACAGGTACCTGGCAGGATGGTAATGAAGCCGGTAAAAAACTGAAATTTTCTTCAAAGAATATCTCTTTCCCGGGAAGCACGAAGAATGATGCTTTATATGAACCTTATTACTTTTATTTGAATGGAGAGCTTACGCCGTCTGAAGAAAGCTTCTGGAACCAATTTGGCGGTAAAGACGTCACTGCAGTATCTCTTAATCCTTTAAAAACAGAAAAAGCAACCAATTTTCAAAACTTTGTAAATAAAGGGCTCGGACCAGCTATTCAGTTCAATCTAAATAATCCGGTGCAAAAAAATAGCAGCGAGAAACGGCGACCAAGGAATACTGCTGTCCTTGCCTTAAATGGCGAGGAAGCATCAGCGGTTAGCTTGTCCAAAAGTATAAAGCTCTATCCCGAGAATGATTTTGATTATTGTAGCCAGGACTTCATGAATGATGGAAGAGTTTCTGCCAACAGGTCCAGATCACATATTTCTGAGATCCAAATGGTAAACAGTGATGGCAGCCGTTCAATATTCGGGATGCCTGTCTATAATATCACACAGGAAGAGATCTCTTTTGCTGTGGATCCGGCAAACGGAGGAAGTAAAGATCTTGTCAACTATAAAGACAAAGAAAACTCTTTGAATAATGATAGCGGTACGGATAATTATTATAAAAGAAAAGTTATTCCTCCGTATGCTACTACTTACCTTATATCTGAGATCCTTTCAAGCGATTATGTAGATAGGGAAGGCAATGGGCCAAGCAGTGATGATCTTGGCAATTATATTAAGTTCAATTATTTTAAAACCAAAAATACCAAATGGAGGGCGCCATTTAAGCAGAATCAAGCGAAATGGAATAAGGGAAGCCTTGTCGATCCCCTGGACGATAAAGCTTCCATCACATATGGCGAAAGAGAAAACAAATACCTCCATTCTATCGAATCAAATAAAGAGGTTGCATACTTTTATACAAGTGAGCGTTTTGACGAAAGAAATTTTCAAAATGCGAATGGCAACCCCAATACAGCACCGGGGAAAAGCTCCAGGAAATTAGATAAAATTGTTGTCTATAGTGTTTTTGATTTAAAGGCAAATGGGATGGACGCCATACCGGTTAAGACCATTCATTTTGAATATTTTGACCCGGTGAGCGAAATGAGTAAAATCTTATGTCCTACCAATGATGGCAGTAAAGGTAAGCTGACATTAAAGAGAGTTTACACCACTTTTGAAAGAAGCGATCTGAAGTATTCACTTTATGAGTTCCAGTACAATACAACGTACTCTGAAAATGGAACAAAAACCTTTGACTACGGCCAGCTAAAGCAGGACAGATGGGGCTCCTACAGGTCCAATGATCATTTTTACCAGGATCTTTTAGAATGGTTTCCCTATACCTATCAGGATAAATCGGTGCAGGATCAGTATGCAAAAGCATTTAAGATCTCTGATATCATCCTGCCATCAGGAGGCTCAATCCACATCGAATATGAGTCCGACGATTATGCCTATGTGCAGGATAAGCGCGCCGGGCAGATGTGCTTTATTGAGGGTTTTAACAAAGGAGGCAATACGGGCATTACACCCGATCTTTATAACGCTGCCAATGATATGAATACTCATATTGTGATAAAACTGCCTTTTTCATGTCCACAAAATGAGGTAAAAACCAGATATTTTGAAAATGTGGATCAGCTGTATTTTGATTTTTATGTCGATCTCTTTGGTACAAATACCAAATACGGAAATACCGGAAATACGGAAAAGAAGGATCGTGTAAGAGGATATCTAAATATTGATAAAAATAATATTGATTTTATCGCGGATCCAAATGATGCCGGAAAAGTAGAAAAAATAGTTGTGCCTTATGAACAGAGCATCGGAGAGAACAGTGTAAATTATAATCCTGTTTCACTTATAGCTGGTCAGGCCTTAAGAACAAGCTTGCAGAAATATTTTTATGCAGGGTATACCCAGTCGGGCAGTCCTAAGGATGCCATACTCGCTGTCACAGGAGCTATTAATGATATTTCTGCTATTTTTAAAGGATGGGAAAGGAAGCTTTTTGAAAAAGGATATGCTAAAAATGTGGATGTCTCAAAATCATGGGTCAGGCTTGCAAATGGCAATTTTCAGAAGCTGGGTGGCGGATCACGGGTCAGATCCATATCCCTGGATGATAACTGGGAAAATATGGATCCTTATCAGTCATCCTATACATACAAACAGGAATATGAGTATACCACAGAGAAAAAAATAAATGACATAACTATCAGGATCAGCAGTGGCGTGGCTTCATGGGAGCCGGTCATTGGGAGAGAAGAGAATCTGCATATCTCCCAGGTGGCTTATAAGGAGAAAGTTATTTTAGCGCCTGATAATTTTTTCTATACGGAGAAACCTTATTGTGAAGGATTATTCCCCGGGCCGACTATCGGGTATAGTGAAGTAAAAGTAAAAAACGTTCCTCTTCGTCAAAACAATGACCTTACTTCAAATGGATATAATATTTCCAGGTTCTATACCGCTAAAGATTTTCCTACCATTGTCTCAACGGATACAAAGCAGAATTTTTTAAACCAAAATAAGTTTGGTTTTATGTTTTTTACCAAGAAAACAAATGCGGGCGCATCGCAGGGTTTTGTAATAGAAACAAATGATATGCACGGCAAGATCAAGGAGGAGACTTCTTATAATGAGCAGGGAGGCGTTATCGAGTCGACATCTTATAAATACTTTACCAAAAGCGAAGAGGGTATCAATAAGCTGAGCAATGAGGTCACTACCATCAACCAGGAAGGTACAAAAGCAACCAAAGAGCTTGGTGTGACCGTCACTGCCAGTCAGGAATTTTATGAATCAGGGTCAGAAAGCGACTTTGTTACTGTTCCCGTAAATGTCAATATACTCTACTTTGCATTTGTTACCATACCTATTCCAACGGTCTTTCTGGGATTAAACAGATCAGCAACAAATTTAAGGACGGCTTCAACTACCAAACATATACATTCTACCGGCATCATAAAACAAGTTACCAAAGTGTTGAATGGTTCGTCAGCAACCACTGAAAATATAGCCTTCGACCTGCAAACCGGCAAACCGGTCATGACAAGGGTTCATAATGAATTTGGTGATTTTATTTATAACACTGCTTATCCTGCCTATTGGGGTGTGCCTGGTATGGGGCAGGCCAGTGAATCGATCGGCGCAGAAGGATGGGTTTCTATGGATAATACATATCCGCAGTTTGTAAAGGGTGTAGCGCAACCGGCTACTGATGTCCTGAGTCCGGGCGATGAATTGATGATTGGTTACCCTACCGATGACGGCATCAAATATTTCCGCAAGCTATATACTTATTATTATACGGCCGGCCCCGGATCTCTTCAATGGGCAATCGTGGATAATGACAACAGGGAGATCCCCAAAAAAGCATTTATTGAACGGATCTATTACTATAAGGTAATTCGTTCCCATAAAAGAAATAACCTGGATAAGGACGTTTATAGTTATGCCTCACTATCCAATCCTATCGATGGAAGTGGTCAGCTTTATGACAATAGTACCTTAAATATACTGAATGCAAGCGCCGTGGAATATAGCCAGCAATGGCCGGTGGAGAAAAATATGAAATACGAGAATCTAATTGGTTGCGAGGATTCTATCACAGATCATTCAAATGATACAACCTTTTTAAATTTGCTTAAAGCATTAGGTCAAACTAATACATGGTGTTATCCGAACAACATATATTCTATTCTGAACTCTGCGGGAATTGTGTCGAATCCGTCTGACTTATGGCTTGGTGAGCCTCTCAACCAATTATTGTATACTCCGGATAATGGTAGCCCATGTGACAATATACCAACTACTGACAGGGAATTCAATGCCAGGGTTGGTGAATGTGAAATGTCAGTAAAGCTATCCTGTCAGCCACTTCCAATAAATGATGATAATAAACCGGTGAGTACGAGAGATAATAACAGTTCAAGATTAGTAAGTACCTGGGATGTAAATCTTTTCGATTGGGGAAGCGGTGGCATATGTGATGGAGGTATACGCTCGAACAATCAATTGCTCATTGATAACCAGAATTGTTATGCATGTGCGTCTTTGGTCTGTAATGAATGTATTCCTGATACACTCTTTTGTGTTCCATGGAAAGATGCAGAGCCATTGAATCCTTATAGCATTGGGTTCCTGGGTAATTGGAGGCTGTTCCGGTCATGGAACTTTCACGGGATCAGATCAAGTGCGGGAGCTTACAGCAATGTCGTTTCAGCCACAAATACCAATATCAGAAAAGATGGTATCATAGCTGATTTTTCTCATTTCTGGAGATTTGTAGAGGAAAGCGGTAAGAAGATCTTAAAGAGCTTCATTTCCGGAGATCCTGTTTCACCTAAATGGGTAGAGACAGAGCATATTACTATTTATGATTCTAAAGGCAATGCCTTGGAAAGCCGGGATGCGCTCAAAATACCTTCAGCGGCGGTATATGATCAGAATAATCAATTTGTAATTGTCGCAGCAAAAAATGCAAGACACAGGGAGCTGGCCTTTGAAAGCTTTGAAGAATGGCCCAAACCCGGTTCTTCCTGTGGTTTTAATAATTGTTTCCTGGATAATCATTTCGATTTTTTTGACCCTGATAATTATGCCTATCTCACTGCCGAGAAATCACATTCCGGGAAGGTATCGTTGAAAATACCAAGTGGTAATGCTCCTGGAGGCCAGCCATATAAAGCTACAAAAATAATTAAGATGATAGATTTTAACGATGAGATGTTAGGCAGTGATTATTTTGAATATGCAGTTTCTGCGGGTAGATACGGATATAGCTTGCGAAATCACGGGTACGTACATGGATTCTGCCCCTGGCTTAATACATCCAAAGAATATATTATAAGCGCATGGCTGGCTGAATCAGAATTGGATGGTGCGATCCAAATTACGACATATAGTGATGTAAATGCTACGGTGCAGACTTCTACCTATGAATTCTATCCTCCTTCTACGGTCCAGCAAATGGACGGGTGGAGGCGCCTCTATGAAAAATTTACTATTCCGGCCAATACGTTGAGCATCAAGATTTCACTCACAAAAGAAGAAAGTCACGGTGTCGTATATTTTGATGACATACGTATTCATCCTTTTGATGCCCAGATGCAGACCTTTGTGTATGACTATTACAAAAACAGGCTTATGGCTACTCATGATGAGAATAATTACACAACCTTCTACGAATATGACGATGCCGGTCAGCTTGTACGTACTAAAAAAGAAACCGACAAGGGAATAAGAACCATTAAGGAACAAAGATCATATATGCCGAGCCAGCGCTCACTATAGATAATTTATGCTAAGAATATCTTTCATATCCTGTATTGTACACTTGTTGATTGTAAGTGGAGCATTTTCACAGTCACTTACTGCCAATGAACTGAATAAGATCAGGGCCCAAACGCTCGACGGATGTCCGTGTGAATATAGCATCGAGTACACTTATAAGTCGGGTAATAAAGCAGTCGAAAAAAGAAAGCTTAAGTATTTGTTTTCCTCTAATTCTGTTTTTACGGAGAGCGATGAAGCTATTAACGCGATCTATTCTGATAAAGTGATCTCAGTAGATAAAAAAAATAAGGAAATTTATTTTTCAGAACATGGAAGTGATAAGTCTATAGATGTCAGCCAGGATATGATAAATGTACTTTTAAAGGACGACGTCAAAAACTGGAAAAAGATTGTGGCAAATAATCATATCCAGATTTATATGACCTCAGACTATGGTGAAGTACACAAGGTAAGCATTTTTTTTACAAAAAGCTATGAGATAACCCGGGTTGTGATCGACATGGCAAGTATAGATATCGTGAATGGAGGAAATAAGCCCAACGGCGATCAGATCGTGATCACATATAGTGATAAGATCCGGAAAATAAAAAATTTCCCCCCTTTGGAAACTTACCTGGTAAAAGACAGAAAGAACTGGAAACAAAGCGCCCGATACGCCAAATATAAATTGACAATTATATAAAACCCCGTTAAATATGAACGCAGCGGCTCTGATCAAAAATAATTTTGCGGCTTTCCTCATTTCCTTTTTGGGATTAATAAGCTTTGATGCATCAGCTAAGATAGACGAATACACACAGGTGATCAGCGGATCACAGGTGGCCAGCAGCGCTTCTTTTTATTTAGAGGATCCCGTTCCCCTTTTGAGTTCCGATGTGCAATATACATTTAGTAATAAATTTGCTCTTGTCGTAGAAATTGATATGAACAACGGCAGGAGTAAAGCCAGCCTGAATTATACCATTCCTGTTTCAATTGTTTACACTAATTTACTCGGATCTTCCGTCTCCCTGACCCTGACTCCTTTTAATATTAAATACCAAGTTTCCGGGACTTCCGATAACTTCAGGCAGGTTTATTACCTGGAGGGCGTTAAGGATATTACGGTTACGCTGGGAACCATCGTAGGGCTTACACCCGATGATATCACAAACGGATCTCAGATAAAGATATCGGCAAACCTGGTAATTGACCGGATTTACAAGACGGCAATGGATTTTACGACTGTCAATGACAATGAAGTGATGGTAACTGATCCTCCGGGCGGCAATTATTTCAACGTTTTTTTTCCAAGCCTTCCCGGAGCCGACGAGTATGAGATAGAGTATACCTATTATAGTGACAAGAGTGAAGTCTATAGCGGAAGAAGTACGGATGTTTATACTATTGAATCGTTCTTTGAGCTCTTCAGAAATAATGCTACCCGTATTACGACCAATAGGTCCGAAGTTGATATTATGAATGTATTTCCTCCTGGTTTGCTGGTATTCAGATACCGGGGTATTCAATACGATAAGGACGGGGTCAGGGTAGAAGGGGCATGGAGCCACAATAATTTGTCGGGCTCCAATAATAAGCTGGATCCGGGCCTTGCCAAGATATTTTCTACATTCTTTGAGGCAGATATGATCTGGCAATATCAAAAATCCTTTGTAGAGAATGACCAGAGTGGTGATATGGTAGAGTTTTTTGACGGAAGCCTTCGTAAGCGTCAGAGCGCATCATTATTTAAAGGTGTCGATATTGCTGCTTCGAAGACCATCTACCAGGATCATGCCTATGACCTGTTCGGCAGGCAGGTCTTTAATACATTGCCCTATGTCAGCAAAAAAGGATCTTTGGATAATGACCAGTACCTGAATTACAGGGAGAATACACTTTTGACCGATAACGATGAAATAATCAACGGTCAGGCACTGGATAATGGCCTGTGTGGGCTTAAATCCATAGTTATGTCCAACAATGCGACCAATCTAAGCGCCGGTGAGTATTATTCTGCCAATTGTGCCGACTGCCTTACGGAAAGATTTACAAAAATACCTGAATCGGACGGTTATGCATATACCCTGCAGGAGTTTACCCAGGATAACACGGGCAGGATTAAGCGGAGTTCAGCCCCTGGCGAGGCGCTGAGCCTCGGTAGCGGACATGAGACCAGGTATATTTACAGTAAACCGGCACAGGATGAATTAACCAGGTTATTTGGCTCGGAAGTGGGAGATGCGTCCAAGTACACAAAAAACATGGTAGTAGACCCTAACGGCCAGGTGAGTATCTCTATCCAAAGAGCGGATGGTAAAACAATAGCGACCTCACTTGCCGGAACCCCTCCTGATAACTTATCTGATCTTGATTCTTATGATCCGGAGAATGATTTCGAGATCGTCCAGCCGATAAAAAGTTATACGGAAGATGGAAATAAAAGGATATTTTCCTATACATTGCCGTTGTCACAGCCATCAGATGTGATCGTGCAGGCAGCCATCAGCCCTTCCGAATATTTGAACAACTGTAAGTTTAATGTCTGTTATGATTGTTATTATGACATCAGGCTTACTGTAAAAGATGCATGTGGTGAGATAGATGAGACCCTGGAAATAAAAAACTACACCTTCGGAGCATCTCTTCCGACTACTTGCCATACATATCCGCCCGCTTTGACCGAAGAGGAGGATCGTATCATCATTCCTAAAGCAAATACCTCTGTCGGCGAGCTTTTTATTACAAAGGAGGTTGCTGTCAGTCAATACGCAATTGATTACTATACACAGAGTTTTTTAGAAAATAATTCTTGTATTGTGCTGGATAAAATTTACCGTGAAGTCGTGAAAGCAGCTCATTTCAATTGCTTCGAAAATTGTGATGATTGTAAAGATAACCTGGGTTCTATAGAATTATTCACAAAAAGATATCGCCTCGCTCTTGCCGAAATTGGAATAAAACCTATGACAGAAGAAGAAACAAATGACTATGAAGCTTCAGCGCTTGCCATATATAACGAATTAAAAGAAAACTGTGCCCTGCTTTGTAATCAAAGCAATATTTCCAATTGCGAGGGCAATTTTGCAGCTCTTAAAGGTGATTATGTACCGGGTACCGGCCAGTATGCCGGTTATGAAACAGACGGTAACGGAGATTACTTTTCCAGTGACATTAACTCGATATTTTATGTTTCGGGTGGTGAGATAAGGTATAAAACTATTCTGGATGAGATAGAAGACAATTCAGCTGAAGTGATCTATTTTGATTATGAAAATGATCCTCCCGTTATTCCAATTCAGGATGTAGGCATTAATGATTTTATTGATCACTTCAAGCCTGAATGGCTCGACCTTTTAGTCAGAGACCACCCTGAATATTGTTATTATGAGAATTGTATAGAAAATACTGAAAAGCTTAATTATGAAAGTGATATGTATGGAATTGATACATGGGATGAAGCGCAGGAGGACAATATATATCTGGGTGCCACAACCTATCCTTTTCCTGTTGTAAAGTTGATCGATGAAGATCCGTTATTTGCCGATAATCCTGTGTTAAAGTCCTCTATGGAGGATAAAATCGATGATGTCGGGGGATCAGGCTACTCCCTGCAACAATTGGTTACCGCTATGATATTTTGTAATAGCGATCCGGTAGGCTGTACCTTTCCTGGTACGCCGTGTGAAGCTGATAAAGATGAATGGTGGCGGACTTATAAGAGAATCTATTTCGGTATAAGAAAGCAGTTTGAGCAAAACATCTTAAGCGAAAATCACTGCGAGCCTGTTATTCCGAAAGGCAAGACGCCAAGATGGATCTTTGAAGCTCCGTCGTTTGCGCTTGATCCGGAGGAGACTGAGGATTTTCTTGATGAAGCGCAAATGGACCACTGTGCTTCCCTGTGCGCATCCTACATACCCGGATGGCGGGCTAAGATGGCTGAAAACGATTGTTTCACTGAATTGCAGCTGGATGAGCTGATGTTGCGTTTTCAGAAAGTGTGTGAGTCGGGATGTGATCCTTTTCATCCATTCGGATCCACGGTTACATCCACACCTACCGTTCCGTATGGCGATTATTCTTTCAATGACGCCTTTGAAGCGGTGTTTAGCGGGACGGGCAGTGGCGGTGACCCCGGAATAGATTGTTATTGTCCGGAGTATGACGCTTTCGACTCCCGCCCTGAGTATGTCGCAAGTTATTGTCTTGTTTTTAAGCCTGGATTCAATACGGCAGGCGGTGAGACCTGGATGCATATAGAAGGCGAATGTGGGGATTGTATGATAACCTGCAGCGCGGACAAAATACAGATACCCAATGCGTCCGGTTATATACCCGGTCAGGATAAATATACACATACACTTCTCCGTGACAGTTGTCTCTGTAATAAATTGAGGGACCTCGAAAAATGTTATGATCAGATCAAAAAATCTGGAGATATCCCGAATAATGAGTCATTCCTTATATGGATCAACTCCATGAGTGATGTGCCATTGGATCAGGAAATGCTGACTATTTTAACGGATATGTGTGCTACCGATTGTACCACGCTTCCCAGACCTCTTTCAATACCGCCCACATTACAATGTGATGTATGCGCCACACCGGAGGAAGTAATGGACCAGCATCACATTTTTATCAGTACCTGTGGTTTTATAGACACAGATAATCCGGTACAGGTCTCAAGCTTTGTACTGCACATGAATACTGCGCTCAATCTCAATCTTGATGCGCAGGAATATTTTGATTATATAGAACTATATAATACATACTATAATGGATTATCAGGGTGCGCCGATGCGTTTCTGCTTTGCCCCAACTCCTGGGGAGATCCTTTTACAAATGATGGGTGTCTGGATAAGGCAATGCAGTTTGTCGTGGATGAAACGATGAGGATCATCGAAAGGGAAAAAGAAAGCCTGGCAAAGAGATTCAGGGAGGAATATATCGCTCACTGCCTGCCGAGGACGAGTGCGACTGTTACATATAATATGAATGAATACCATTACACGCTGTATTACTATGACCAGGCCGGCAATCTTGTAGCTACCGTGCCTCCCGCGGGAGTAACTTTTTTGCCTGACACTGGTTTTGACGACGCGGATGCTGCCCGGGCAAACCCGGCGCTGCCTATTGTGCGTCCCGATCATAAAAAACAGACACGATACTGGTATAACAGTCTCAACCAGCCGGTCTATCAGCTGAGTATAGACGCGGGGCTGGTCTATATGTGGTATGACAGGTTGGGCAGGGTGATCCTTTCCCAGAAAGCGAACCAGGATGCGGATATTTATTCTTATTCACTGTATGATGCCCAGGGCAGGATACATGAAAGCGGTGAAGGTACAAGAGCCGGAGCCCGGCCCGGTCCATCTGACTTTGTCGAAGACCTGGAAAGCTACGATACCTGGTTTTCGACCATGGGAGACTTCCGCGATGTAATTAAAACCTACTATGACGACGTACAGTTCGGTGGTCTCGCGGGCAATTTTGGCACTGCCGGGCAGGAAAACTTAAGAAAAAGGATAGCCTCAGTTGTTTATTACCCGGAATATGATGTGAATGCGCCTGGCAAGTATCAGCATGCCTCCCATTACAGCTATGATGTAATGGGCAATGTAAAGACACTGCTGCAGGATGTGGATATTCGTTCAGCCCATATGTATAAAAAGATAGCGTATGACTATGAGCAGGCGAGTGGAAAGGTACTTGAGGTCCGGTACCAGGATGGACAGACCGACGGTTTTTACCACCGGTATACCTATGACAACAACAGTCGGCTGGCACATGTAAAAACAAGCCAGGACGGCCTGGTATGGGAGCATGATGGCAACTACCGGTATTACGATTACGGGCCGTTGCAGAGAACAACACTTGGTACATACAGCGTGCAGGGATCAGATTATTTCTATACATTACAGGGATGGATGAAAGGAATGAATTCATCCGGGATAAAAGAACTTGATGCGGGACAGGACGGGAATCCAAATACAAGTTCCGACCTGTTGGCATTTACGCTCAATTATTACCATGATGATTATAAGAGTATCGATAATATCAATAATTGCATCAAGCCTAACAATGCGATGTACGCCATTGCTCCTGGCCTATATAACGGGAATATCCAGTCGGCAGTGTATCATAATTTTCAGCGGTATCCATTAAGGACGTACACATACAGCTATGATCAGCTGAACAGGCTCCTGGAAAGCAATGCCTGGGACGGAGGGTATGCCCCCAATTATAGCTATGACCCTGTTACGTTGGTATGGACAGGCTTAAGTCCAATCACCGACCATAAAAATACTTTTTCATACGATGCGGACGGAAACATATTGACCCAGCTCAAGAACGGCTCTTCAGGAACCATTGATGATCTCACTTATCATTATCCGGTTAATTCAAACCCGGCTGCCTATTATAATGGTCATCAGCCCAACAGGCTCAACTATATAGATGATGCGGTCCTTTCTGTTACGGAAGGAGATCTGCCTGATCAATCGGCAAATAACTACGTCTATGATGCATCCGGCAATCTGCTTGAGGATGTAAGCGAAGGATTGACCAATGTAGAATGGCATTCTTTCGACAAACCGAAAAAAATAACCAAAACTATCAATGTATCTGCGGACAGGATATTATCCTATGGATATGATGCAACATTAAACAGGCTGTTCAAACGTTCGTCTACCAGTATCGCAGCAGGCAAGGATACGTCGACCTATTACATCAGGGATGCTCAGGGCAATGTAATGGCAACCTACAACCTAACTGCCGATATCCAGGATCCTGATGAGCCTCCTGGATTTCTCAGGGTAAAACTGGGAGAAAGATACATCTATGGATCATCCAGACTGGGAAGGATCTCTTCCGAAAAAGTGATCGCTGAATATGAGAAAGAAGGTGTTCCTCTGGTTATTACCCCGGGGACTGATGGCCTTTGGTTCTCACCGGGCAGCACGTTGAATGATAAGATACATGATTGTAACTATGAGCTCTCCAACCATCTCGGCAATGTGATGGTCACTCTCTCTGAAGAGATTCTGTTTGACAACGGCACGCGTACCACGTATCTTCAGTCCTATACCGATTATTATCCCTTTGGGGGGCGTATGTCATCCCGGGAATTTAACATTGATAGCTACCGCTATGGCTTCAACGGCAAGGAAAACGACAACGAGGTCAAAGGTGAAGGTAACCATCAGGACTATGGGATGAGGATCTATGATCCGAGAGTGGGAAGGTTTTTGAGTGTGGATCCTATTGCCAGTAAGTATCCCGAGCTGACGTCATATCAATTTGCGAGTAATAGACCTATTGATGGAATCGATATGGATGGGTTAGAATATTTGCCTATAAATCATCAAGCATTTAGCAATAATTCTAGACCAGGAGCAAGTTTTTGGGATTTTTTAAGTGGGTGTAATAGAAAAAGTACATCTGGTGATATAATGAGAAAACAATTTGATGCGGCATATAAAAGAATTAATATTAATGGTGAGCAATTTTATGATGTGGGCAAACATGTTTACTACAGAAATGGTAATTTATATTTCAGTGGTTCGAGAGCAGAGCAGGCAACTGATGATTCAAGAGTAGGAATAGAATTAATTGGAAATATTGATGGTTTGGGTAACACCCCTCCAGGTTTTGATCCTATAAGTTGGAACACTACAAATCCTAGCGAGATTGAACTAAGTCAAATACAAGCTAATTTATATAACAATTGTGAAGGAGTCTGCTATGCAACAACTGAATCTCGAGCTCAACAGGCCTATATTGATCAATCAGGTAGTGGAGTTGTTAATTTGTCAGTATCAAATAAAAATATTGACCATAAAATAGCATCTTCACAATTAGGAACTAATTCGCCATTTTTAGGGTATGGGGCAGGTGGGCCTTTTGCTAAAAATGGAGTCGGATTAATTGTTGACAATAAGGGCGTATGGTCAGGGCAACTACAAAAAGGAGCTTTGTTGCAAGTATGGAATTCTACTTCTGTAAATATAAATACATTAATACAGTCTGGAGGACATTCAATTATATTTAGGAATTACTTATTTGATAATAATGGGAATATAGTAGATTTCGAATATACAGATTATCATGGTGGCGTCAGAAGGTTTAAAGAGAACTATCATGTACCAAGCAATCAAACAACAATAATGGGTGTTAATCTTAAAGACAAATAAAATGATGACAGGGATAAAGCTTTTCGTGATTATTTCTTTTATAAGTTGTACGGTTAATTACAAGGCAAATAATCTTGAGATAGAAGAAGTAAAATCTTACTTGATGGGAGAATGGGTATATTCTTATTCGACTTGTTCTTTAGATACTTTTATATTAGAAATAGATAGAATTCTTCCTGTTTTTAAAATGACATTTAATAACTCTATTGATAGCATAGAATTGAGAGGTATGCCAGATTATGTTATTAAATCAAGAATGACTAATGTGCTAAGAAATGTGAAGTGTACTTCTTATTATGATTCAATAAAAGTAGTGGATACATACTATCCGATTCTTATAAAGAAAGAAAATGGATACGGAGTTTTAAATTATGGTAAAATACTCAATTCATCATACACTATTTTAGCACTTAATAAAGATAAACTAACTGTCAGTGAGGGTAAAGTATATAAATTCAATAGACAATCAAATGAAAGCGTTAATCATATCTATCTGAAAAAAATGAAATAAATTACAAGTTTTCGAATAGCTTATTTATTGATATATCTTTTTCGGTAGCAAGAATTACAAACTCGTATTAATATAAAAAGAACTATTATAAAAAGATTTGAATACTTTTAATAGTTATAATATTCCAAAAAATATGCACAAGTATCTGGATTTCTACTATATTATAATTGCTGTCTACTAAAAGTCTATCTGTATAACTCCGTGATTGATAAAAACAATTACATTTGAGCAGGAATGAATTTGTCGGATTGTTTTTGTTTAAATGATAACTCAGTAAGCTGAGTCAGCTCGATTTAGAGTATATGTGAATCATAAAATACAAACCTTTCTAAGTTGGACATGAATTTGACGTTATGCCAATATTTTTACTATTCAGTTTAGTAGATATCTCAAACCAATTCCTGTAAATCCAAAGGTCTATAAAATGAAAGAAATTAGTAAACATCAATTATTGCTAGTTTTTCAGAAAGCACTATTATTCAATATTACATTCCACACTAAGTTGATACTTGCAGATGTAGTGAATAACAGAAAATTAATTATTTGGATCTATATGGATAGAACGCCTACTGAGGACGAAAAAGATGTATACTATTCTGTTTCGGCTGAAGTAAGAGGAGAGTTTGTTGAATTGGTTGGGGATCTAAGTGAGGTACATTTTCTTACAGAAGATTTTAATGACGATGATTTAAGGAATAAATTAGTATTATTTGCTCGGTGTGATTATCTGGATCTTGAAGGAAATCTAAAATAGTATTTTTTAATGTTAATTGGAAAATAATAGAATTAATTGATCTATTTTATAGACATAGCCTATTCCTTTTGTGTACCTGTAAGCTACCAAATTTGTAGGAAAACAAAATCCCCGTGTCTTTGTGACCGGGGATTTCGTTGTTTGAGCCTTTTTTGAGGGCTCTTTTTTATTTTAGATAAAAAATTACGGCTTTGCCGGGCTAAAGTCGTTTTCGTCATAGCCGAAGACATCCTTGAGTGTCAGCACCTTGACCTTCCCGTATTTCTTCAGGTCATCCATTTTGATCTTGTCCTTACTGCCCATGATGCCGATGTTCCATTTCTGATCTTTGAAGTGGCCGGCGTGGAATTTCTTCAGATCATTGAGGCTCATGGTCTGGATGTTGTTGTAGATGTCTTTCCTGACATCATAGTTCAGCCCTTTGTTCAAGGCCGTCTCATAGGCAAATAAGATGGCGTCTTTATTGATCCGTTGCGTCTGGATCGCGGTCTGGATCGACTTTTTGCTGATGTTCCAAAGCTTCTCGGTTTCAGGCATGTTATTCAGCAGGTTGTTGACCGCGCCCATTGCATCATTTAATTTGTCGGCCTGGGTACCCACATAGAATGTCGCTACAAACGGCTTGTCCTTCTTATTCGGCACGGTAAATCCGCTGTAGGTCGAATAGGCAAGCGCCCGCGATTCCCGGATATCCTGGAATACCACGGATGCCATGCCGCCGCCGTAATACTCATTGAATGCGCGTGCTGCGGTCTCTAATTTGGGATTATAATTCTCCTTCATGCCTTTGAAGTTGATATCGGCCTGTACCATATCATAGTTCATAAAGTATACTGTATTTTCCTTTGCTGTCAATGGTGTGAAGGTCTTGCCTGCAGGCGCAGGACTGAGAGCCGTTGCCGTCTTGTGCCCGGAGCTCAGGGTTTCCTTCAGCTTATTAAGCGGACGCGCGCCGCAATACATGACCTTATGCTCGATCTTAGCGTTGCCTTTGATGATATCTACAAGCTCTTCCGCGGTTATTTTTTTCAGCTCGGCATTGGTCAGACCACTGTTGAACGGATTCTTATCTCCATATTTGATATAATTCTGCAAGCCGTCGTGGAGGATCACATCTTTGTTGATCAGGTTGTCCTGGCGTGATTTCAGCATGTTGTTCACCAGCTTGTCGAGCGCCTCCTTGTTCGCTTTCGGATTATTGATCAGGTCTTCCAGGATAGCAAGACCCTTGTCGAAATTTTCTTCAAGGCCATTGAGATAAATATACATTTCCTCCTCCCCGACATTGACACCCCAGTTGAGGCCCAGGTTATAGAGCTCCTTGTTGATCTGTTCGTTGGTTTTGGTCGTGGTGCCTATATAGTTCAGGTAATTCATGGCCAGCTCCAGCTTCGCGTTGGCATTGGTGCCGTAGTCGTATTTATAATACACGGTAAAGAGCTGATTCAGGTTGTTCGGTACATACCAAAGCGGAATGCCCTTACGGATGGTGGCTTTTTCAATATCCTTCTCGAAATCAAGGAACTTGGGCTGGATGTCCTGAGAAGTCATGGCAAACATAGTTTTCAGGAACTCGGACTGATCGTCGCGATTGACCTCTACAGGATGGATCTCCGGTTTTTGCACCTTGGTCGAAGGATCGTTCTCGCCTGTTCTTTTATATACCACGGTGTAATTATTCTGGAAGTATTTAGCCGCAAACCGTATGACGTCCTCTTTCGTTATTTTTGACATCTGATCGAGATCGTTCAGGTAACCGGCCCAAGGCTTGCCGAGCACAAAGGCCTCATGGAGGAGAAACGCCGTATTGGTACATTTTTCCATTTGTTTGATCCGCTGTATTTTCAGATTATTGACGGTTCCCTGTATCAGTGACGGGTCAAAGTCTCCGGTCTTCAGTTTTTTGATCTCAGCAAGGAAGAGATCTTTGACCTGATCCAGCGTCTGGCCGTCCTGGGGCTTGCCCTGGAACCAGCACACACCGTGATCTTTGAGCAGGTAGGTAAAGGCATAGCCTTCGAGGATCTTCTGATCCAGTACCAGATCTTTGTCGATCAGCCCGCTTTTCCCGTTATACAGGATGGAAGATACAAGGTCGGCTATAACTGCCTCCTTATCCAACGCACTCGGCATGCGGAAGCCTATGGCCACCTTTTCCTCATCGGGGCTATAGACCGTGACCTTTGTGATAGTGTCGACCTGGTCTTCAGCCTGGAAGGTAAATTCAGGAGCTTTTTTTGCTGGCATATTGCCGAAATATTTATCTACCAGGGCGATGGTGGCATCGGGATCGATATCACCTGCCAGTATGATGGCCATATTACCGGCCACGTAGTAGCGGTCATAATATTTGCGGATCTCGGTCAGAGAAGGATTTTTGAGATGCTCGATCGTACCAATGGTAGTTTGTGTGCCATATGGGTGTTTCCTGAACAAGGAGGCAAACATGGACTCGAAGATCTTGTTGTCGCCGTTATCCATAGAGATGTTTTTTTCTTCGTACACAGCTTCCAGCTCCGTGTGGAAAAGTCTCAATACGGGATTGCGAAACCTTTCCTGCTGGATCACCAGAAACTTCTCCAGGTTATTGGAGGGAAAGTTTTCCATATAGGTAGTGTTCTCAAAGCTGGTAAAGGCATTGGTCATCTTGGAGCCTACATCGGCCATCATTTTATCATATTCGTTGGCTATGGCATATTTGGAAGCTACATTGCTGATGCTGTCAATCTCGTGGTATATCTTTCTGCGCAGGCCTTCATCGGTTGTCTTGCCATATCTTTCGTAGAGTGCATCGATCTTGTCCAGCTCTATTTTTTCCCTGGCGTAATCCTTGGTTCCGAATTTGTCTGTTCCTTTGAACAGCATATGCTCGAGGTAATGCGCCAGTCCTGTGTGATCGGCAGGATCGTTCTTAGAACCGGCTTTGGTGGTGATAAGCGCCATGACCTGCGGCTCGAGGTGATTTTCGGAAAGTATGACCGTAAGCCCGTTTTTGAGCTTGTAGAAACGTGCCTTAGCCGGGTCGCCGTACACTTCGGTATAGGTGTATCTTTTGTCGGGCGATGTTTTTTCAAAAGCCATGTAGTCTTGATTCTGGCCCATCAATGTGGCTGAAAGAAGGATGGAAAAAAGTAAGAATTTTAAGCGCATATTTAATTTAAGTTTATGATAACAGATCACCAGCCATTATCCGGATATAAGAAAATATTATATTTTAAAAGCATAAATATACTGAACAGGTGGAATTGTTTGCTCTATAGTAGGACGTAATGCGGAAAATCCGGGACGAACAGGCACAATTGACTCATGAGCGGAGATGATAGCAGAAGATGAAGCTTTGGTGATTGAAATATTAACAAAAGCGAACGACAGCATCGTTATCCGCCGTTCAACCGGTATTAAGCTTTAGAGAGGGAGGGTTTCGGCCATTATGATATTGAGAAGTATGACATCCTGATGAAAGCGGTGACAAGGCACCGGCCAAAGTACCCGGAAGATAATTAACTTACACAAGGGCTTAAGCAAATAATACATGACCGGAGCGCATATAGTAAAACAGGCCATCATCAGGTAATAGCTGAAAATAATGGGGTAGGGCATCGACAGATGCTCTATCCTCATCGTTTAGTTGTATATGAGATATTTAATATTTACTTTTATAATATCGCCGTTTTTGACCTCTGGTCAGAACTATATCGATCCGCGATATGATCGTCAGCGAATCATTATGCCTAATGTGAGCAACGGTTGTTATAATCTGGATCCTGATGACAAGGTATACCGGACCGGCACATTGTTTGATTTTAACAATGATACACTGCGAATGTTAGCGGTGGATACCTTTGTCCAAGGTCAACTTCTAAAATATGTAACTACATTTAATGTCTCACAAATATGTAATAAGGAAGGCAAGCTGGCTGCTTATTTCAACGGCCGGGAGCTGTGGGACAGGTATGGGGGTAAGATATTGCTGGAACAGTATTATAGTGAAGAAGAGAAAAGCTATCCCGCCAGGTATGATATTAATGGCAGTATCATACTGCCCTTTCCGGGCAGGGACAGTACGTATGTCCTGGTCAGCACCGACGACCACCGGTATGATAATATATCCGGTGTGACTGTAGCGGAAGATTTTAGCGCGGTGATATTCAAAGAGCGATATGACGGCCGTTTGGGTGTATTGGGCGAAATACCCACCCTGCACAAGGCTAAATATTGTTTTAATGGTGCCATTACAGCTAACCGGCATGCCAACGGTCGTGACTGGTGGCTGGTAGCGCCGGAACGAAGAGGAAAAACTTTTCACTTTTTTTTATTGGATCCTGAGGGGATAAGATATCACCACAGCCAGGAGTTAGAGACGACGATTTTGGATGGGAGCTATTGCCCGGTATTTTCACCGGACGGACAATGGTATACAAGGACTGAAACGGATATTATAGGAGGAGGGAAATATAGAGATAAAGGCCAGATATTTCCATTTGATCGATGTTCGGGTATATTTTCCGAACCTTTTCAATTAAATTTCCCAATTGAGGATACCGTTCAATTGATTGAAATTTTATTTGACGGGACCAGTGAGTTTTATTATTTGTTTCGGGCAAGTGAAGTATTACAGGGAAATATAAATGAATCGGTTGATATAAGTAATTTAAAGAAAGTAGGAGAGATTGATTTCTCATTACCGGATGCAAACTGGGTGAGTTTGGCAGGCCCGGGCTTTTTAGCCCCTGATGGCAAAATATATAGTTTTGATGGAAACAATAACTTCCGTTCGTCCGTCATTCACCATCCGTCGGAGGAAGGGCTGGCCTGTGACTTTGAGTACGCGGGACTGGTGAAACCAAGCTGTACGGGTATGTCATTAGGCAATATGCCGGACTTCAACCTCGGCCCTTTGGATGGCAGCCCGTGTGATACGCTGGGTCTGGACAATCCTGCTTCCCTGACCGGAGATATTGTAAAGAACGATGTCCCTATGCTCTATCCTAATCCTGCGGGAGAGAAGCTGTATGGCAGGTGGGAAGAG
>Ga0206118_100181_pt1 | contig 60699 bp, 51 predicted proteins | sample 3A20Ametagenome_FD_177999 | JGI IMG/M metagenome (GOLD analysis project Ga0206118, IMG submission 177999) | Enriched microbial communities from leaf-cutter ant dump, University of Wisconsin, Madison, United States - 3A20A | ecosystem: Environmental > Terrestrial > Nest > Insects nest > Nest dump... | reverse complement strand
TGCGACCGTTTGGAGTAGTGGTAATTCTGGCTTCACCAAAAGGATAATAGGAATATTCGTATCGACCTGCCGAAGGATCATTCAGACTGGATTTCCGTCCCCAATTGTCGTATTCGGATGTAATTTTTGTTCCCTGAAAATCCGATTCTGTTATCGCACCGTTAGCGTTATATTTATACGTAACGGTTCCGCCATTATCGGTACTGCTAACGATATGACCGTTTGCATTTTTAGTGAGACTACTGGTTTTACGACCGTCGGAAGTAGTTACTGTCAGTCCGTTATACGTAATACGAGCGGTTTTACCGGTAGGAGCGGCGATTTGAATAACCCGCCCGAAATTGTCGTAGGTATAGGTAGTCCATAGGGAAGGCGTATTAGGGAAAGGGTCGCTTTCTTTTATTTTTCGTCCAATAAAATCGTATTGAGTCGTCATATAACTCCATTGTCCATCGGATAATTTTATTCCTTTTTTTATCTGCTGGCCAAGTGTGTTGGCTACGGTTATACTACTGCTACCATCGGTATTTGTGATTTGTGTGGTGTAGCCATCCCTGTTTTTAAGGTACGTATACCGTATACTATTATCCAGATAATCCGTTACCGAAAGCGTTTTTCCCCAGTTATCATAAACAGAAGTAGTGGTTATGTGATTGGGCTCGGTTTTGGTGAGAACCGTTCCGTATAAGGGATGATACGTGTATAGAGTGATACGATCCAAGATATTTCTGGATTTGATAATAAACCTGCCGGATGGATCGTAGGTATATTCGCTAACCCGTGGTGCTACTGTAGGAGATGCATCCGGAGCACTCAGGGTTTCCTGTGTTATATTTCCATAGTCGTCGTATTCAAATTCTGTTGTTATATAATAACTTTCGCTCACCGGTTTTTTCTGGGTTTTTAGAAGTGTTCCGTTGGGATTGTACGTATAAAGCGTTTCGAAACGATGACTGTCGTTATAGGCTGAGGAAGTTTCTGTGATCTTTATTGGTCTGCCGATATAATAAGCACTATCGGTGCCGGTCGGATTGTTTTGGTATTCGGTTTCGGTGGTTGTTTCGCCCTGTTTGGTTCTTTCCAAAAAGTTTTGAGTCTGAATAATGTCCGGTAAATAGTAAACAGGAAGGTAATGGAAATTCTTAACCGTTTTAACCGAAGTCAGGTGATCGGTTGCAGTTTGCCGGGTAAGCAACGGTGTATACACTTTGTTGTTTGTCGCGATAGTATATTTATTGGTTACACTACTAATCGCATCATTCGGAATGGTTGTTCCTGTTGTAAACGAAAATGTTGTTCCGGAGCGTTGTAGCTGTGTATAAGTATTGATTAGTAACCCTCTTTTGGAGGGATCGTTTTGCATGACATTCCATGTTTTGGTATCGGAAGGATTTTGATACCAACTGCTCCGGGCGGTTTTGATAAATCCTAAAGCGCCAAGGCCAGCTATGTTTACCGTATACCCATGGTATCGAAAATCCTGATGACGGGTTATCTCACCGGACGTATTGGTCAATCGGGACACGGTCCAACTAAAAGGAAGTCGTTTGATTTCGACATTCGGATACCGGACACTATTGGTAGAAGAGTAGAATTCATCCGGATTGCCATAACCGGAGTTGTTATCCGATGCATCCAGCGTCTGATAGGTGATTTCATTAACGATGCCACCACCGGCGGCAGTTACTTTTTTTAGGAGATTGTCTTTTGCCACATTTTTAGTAAAATTGACATAGGTAACCTGATTGTAATGGTTTCGAACCATAAGAATTTCTTTGTTGATCCCATGCCGGTATGTCGATACAATCGGAATCACCATATCCGGAGAATCACTGTGATGATCACAGGAAATGTAGAATTTACCCTGACAAGGCGTTACATAGTCGGCAGTAAAACCACTGGCGCCTGTTTTTCCGATATTGTTGACAAAAGAGGTGATTTTCCAGTTGGTATCGTGATCGTTAATCGTCCACTTGGGCTTATAATAGTTACGCCAAATCCGAACCAAATCCGATTTACCATCGCCGTTGGTATCCAGGGTATAATAATTACTGTATTGTATTCCACTATTAAAGTAATCGCCGGAGTTGTGCCAATAGTCCACGATATGAAAGGATTCCATTTCAAAAAAAGTCGAATGATCCGGTTTTGGATTGCTATAATAGATATCCCACCAATCGTTAGCTTCATTATAGTTTCCGCTGGCTCTTGGCAACATGATATCGGTTTTACCATCCCCATTAAAATCGCCAAAAAGAATTTGTTTGGTTTCGGAATAGGTGCTCAGGGTTCCTTTTCCCAATAGTTCGGGTTCCACCCATGGCGTGGCTGAAAGCTGTTTAAAACCGACAACTTTATAGTTTCCGTTGGCATTAATAATAAGAATATCCGATTTTCCATCGCCGTTATAATCGCCCACATATCTTTTTTTTCCGATCAATAAGTCCGGATTTGGCAGAATAGCGACCCCTGATGTCGGTCCAGCAGATAAAGAATTACCGGCAAACATACTGGATATAGTAGGGTTTAAATCAACCCAGTAAAATTGCCCGCATTCGTACTCGGTATACCTTTGACCCTCGCCAACCCGGCATATTTTGTACACTAGTACTTCCGATATGCCATCGCCGTTAAAGTCACCTTCGATAAAAGCATTTTTGGCCGAAGTACAGGATTCAATGCCATTAAAACAGGACAGATTTTGCGGAAAATCAAAGCGTTTGGTATAGGATAAGGTTAAATTGCCATTTTGGAAATTATAGACTTTAAAACCTTCACCATCGGTATATTTAACGATCGACTGGAACGGGTTTAAGATATTATCTGAAAGTGTCGTGGCGGTAAACGTATCCTGTTTGTCAAAAACGACTGGGGAATTAATAGGGGCTTGACCACTGGTTCCCATAAAATTGTTCACATAGATCTGATTTTCAGTGGTGAAATCGATTCGCCCGTCGCCATCAAAATCACCACTCAGTACAATCGAATTGAAATCGAGATTGTTATGATAAGTTGTTAGCACTTCTGATCCTTCACTTAAGGTTTGTGTGTTTTCATATTCGAAAATTACGGGATTCGCTGGTTCCATGGCGCTATTAAACTCCTGAATTCGGGCTACTTTTTCATAGCCCAATTGCGGATCAGCGATATGAGTAAATTCGTATTTCCGGAACAGTTGATCGTTTGTTTTGACCTCGATATGAGATAGTAATGCCATTTTTTCCAGTTTTCGTCCTTTGGCATAAGCCGATTCGGTTCGTTGCGCTTTTTTGTAATGGAACTGAATACGGTTCACAGGAGCAATACCATTTGTGTTGCCACTAAATTGGATTTCACTAATGCATAAACTTTTAGCAAAAGGCTTGGTGTAGCGATAGGTTATAAAATTTCCAAGTGGATCTTCATACCGGCGTATGTAAAATGCCGACAAGTCGGTGCTATCATTATTATAATTGCCGTACCAGGATCGGGAGCCGTCGGGTGCGGTCACGATAAAATAGAGTCCGAAGCCACTTCGTTGCAATTCGACCCGAATATTGGACTGGGTTTCGGTCTGATATACGGAACCGATATGCCAATAGTCACCGGAAACCAGAAGTAATCGCTGTCCGTCCAAAGCAAGTTTATCGGTCGTATCATAGCGAACCCCATCGCGGGAACCGTCAAGATCACTACGGCTTGCAATTCGGGTGATCGCCGAAATGGAACTAATATTCCATCCTTGTCCAGCGATGCCACCAAATTGCCCACTTTGATAGACGACACTCATAGCTGGTGTGGCGTTTTTAAGACTTGGCGGTAGGGCAATGGGTAACGTATAGGTCGCCTGTCCGGTATTGGAAATTTCCAGTTTTCCCTGCGTGTCGTGAAACGTTTGTTGCTGTTGTGGCAATGTATTGCAATACCATAAAAGCATTATTAAGCATGATACTCCTCTCATAAAGTACTTGAATTTTGACTATAGGGGAGTGTTTTACACGGTTTAAAATTTCGGACAACTGGATTTGAGGTACTATTTTTTGATGATGGTGAAAGCTTGTTTTTCACCATTGTTATATTCGATAATCAGACTATAGATACCATTGGAATAACCGAAGAAAGGAATAGTAAACTCGGTTTGCTTTTCCAAATTTGAAAAGGTTTTGATATGTTGTCCGTTAATGGAGTAAAGTATAACGGTTGTTGGTTGCTGCTTGTCTGCTAATGTCCAGTTAAGATGTAATTCATTGGTTACCGGGTTCGGATAATAGCGCAGTGTTGATTTGGTCGTACTTGGTGTAAATTCTTCTCCGGCGATACGATCATCGCTGTGTTTGGGCTGGCAGCTGATACAGATGAGTTCCCGAATTGTTTGATTTCCTGCAGCGTCGTAGGAAAAATGAATGGTTTGTGCTTTAGTAGCGATGGAGTTGCATAAAAAGCAACTCAGAATAGTGATGAATGATAGAGTAGCGGCCTTCATAAAATTGGATTTATTAATATGGAGGACGATTCAGATAGTAATAAAATTAAGATTAAAAAAACAATAATTCGCAGACAGCAAATGTTTGAATCTCGTACGACTTCATTTGACCGTTGAATAGCAATAAAACAACTGGAAATTTTACCGGGGTATTGTTGCCAAACGCAGCAACAAAAAAAGTCACCAGTTTCCTGATGACTCTTTTATTAGTATAAATGAATGTATAATAAACCTTATAGTAAATCCATTAGAAAAGAAGGGAATAAACCGATCGCGATATTTAGTCCGATAGCTAATACGGCTACGACATAATATTCGAACGGAACCGGCTTTTTAGCTTCATTCGGTTCTTTAGTGTACATCGCGCTGATCACTTTAAAATAGTAATACACGCTGATGATGGAGTTAATGATACCGGCGATAACCAAGATCAGGTAACCCGCCTGTAGTGTTTGATTCAGAATAAAGAATTTGGCGAAGAATCCGGAGAAAATCGGAATACCAGCCATCGATAATAAGGATGCCGATAAAACAGCAGCCATTAAAGGATTGTTTTTTCCAAGTCCGTTAAAGAAGGTAATACTCTCGTCGTCTTTATCGTTACAAACGTAAAGAATCACAGCAAAAGCAGCGATACCGGCAAGGGTATAAGCGGTTGCATAGTAGAACAAACTTCCGGTAGCGTTAGACAGGTTTAAAAGTGCCATTAGCATAAAACCGGCATGTGAAATACCCGAAAAAGCCAGCATTCTTTTAATATTGTTCTGACGTAATGCCATGATATTACCAACGGTCATCGAAAGGATCGAAATGATCACGATAACGGTTTCGTATGCAAAATTCATATTGCCGTTCATCGCCATGTTTAGCTTAAAGAAAGTAGCCATTGCCACTACCTTTGCCAACGTACTCATGGTAGCGGTAGTTAGAGCAGGAGCACCTTCGTAGACATCCGGAGCCCAGAAATGGAATGGAACCGCTGCAATTTTAAACAACATTCCCACGGTAATCATACATACCCCGATATAAAACCAATCACCCGTTGCAGCCGAATTCGATGCTTCGTAGATCATGTTCATATCGAACGACGCTACAGCGCCATAGATTAAAGCGATACCAAAAAGGATCACACCGGAGGCAAACGATCCCATTAGGAAATATTTCATACCCGCCTCGTTACTTTTTAAGCTTAAAGGCTTACTTCCGGCAAGGATATATAACGAAATGGATAGAATTTCAAGACCTAAGAAAAACATCGCCAGGTTTCCGAACGATACCATTGACACAGCTCCTAATAAAAGGAAAATCTTAATCGCGATAAAATCAGAAACTTTAGACGGGCGGTTTTTGTAAAAATGATGACTCAGCGTAACCAGAAAAAGGGTTAGCAGAATAAACAGACTTGTAAAAGCCACTGTAAAACGATTTACTACAATCATATTGTTGTAGTAGCTTTCGGTTACGTTAAATTCAGTCACGGTCATACCCAAAATTCCCAACAAACCGGCAACGGTTATTGGAATAATGGCTTTTCGTAAGTTAAAAATTTCAGCTAAAAGGCAAACAACCCCTAATACTGCAATTGCTATTATTGTACTCATTATGCTGGACTAAATTTATTTAATATGTACTAAAATATCTTGTATACTTGGCGTAATCAAATCGATAATTGGTTTCGGATACAATCCGAAGAACAATAGGAAACCGATGATTAGCACAAAAACAATTCCTTCATTAAAGCTCACATCTGCAAATGGTTTTGCATTTGTTTCTCCTAACATGGCTTGTTGGAACATACGCAACATATAGAATGCTCCCAGGATGATAGTCGTTCCACCTACGATGGCAAAAGCCAGATTCGTTTGGAACAAACTGTATAATACGGTAAACTCACCCACAAAGTTAAACGTTCCCGGTAAGGCAACCGATGCCAATACCAGAATCATAAACATGGACGTGAATTTTGGTGATTGCGAACGGATTCCGCCCATTTCGGCAATGGTACGGGTTTCGAAACGACGGTAAATGATTTCGGCGGCAAAGAACAATCCTACGATTACAAAACCGTGAGCGATCATTTGCAATACGGCACCGCGCAAACCGTCTAATGTTAAGGTATAACATCCGGCAGCGATCAATCCAACGTGCGCCAAAGACGAATACGCTAATAATTTCTTTAAATCGCGTTGTTTTAAAGCGACAATCGAACCATAAATCACACCGGCAATACTCAACCCAACAATGGTGTAAAGTAATTCCTGAGCGGCATTTGGTGCGATTGGCAATTGCCAACGGATTACCGAGTACAATCCCATTTTAAGCATGATACCGGATAAAAGCATGGTTCCAACAGTTGGTGCTTTTTGGTATACATTCGCCTGCCATGTATGGAAAGGAATGATTGGAATTTTGATCGCATACGCAAAGAAAAATGCTAAGAAAATCCACAATTCTTCGGTTGATGATAATTCCAACGCGTATAATTTATCCAATTGAAAACTTCCAGCTTTTTGGTAGAGGTAGATAAACCCAACCAACATAAATAACGAACCGGCAAAGGTATAGATAAAGAATTTGATCACTGCTTTTTTGCGTTCGGCGGCATCACCATTACCCCAAAGTAGGGCGATAAAATAGATCGGGATTAACGAAAGTTCCCAGAAAATATAGTATAAAAAACCGTCGGATGCCAAGAAAGTCCCTGTCATCGCAAAAGCCATAAACATAACTAATGCATAGAAGTTTTTGGCGTTGTTAAAATTGTTTCCAAAAGAAGATAAGATGATTAACGGCGTTAATACGGTGGTTAAAAGTACCATCGCCAAAGCCAGTCCGTCTGCTTTTAGGGAGAAAAGAATATTAGGGTTGGTCATCCAGACTGCCGAAAAACCGCAGTCGATTCCCTGATTATATTGGTTTAAAATCATAAGGGAAGCACCAAAAGCAACAGCGCTAAAAAGCAAAGCTACTTTGGATGCCGCTTTATTTCCTGAGAAATAAGTGATAACCGCTCCGAGTAATAAGATTAAGAGTACTATTGTTACGTCCATTTTTAATAGATTATCGTAAAAAGAATAAATAAAACACTACCGAACAAAGTCCGAATACAAAGGCGAATAAATAAAAACCGATATTTCCGTTTTGTAATTTTTTACCTTGTAAAGCCAATCCGTCGGCAACTGCTCCGAATCCGAAGATAATTTGCGACAACCCGGTCTCAATATAATCCCTAAGGAATTTTGATAACGAATACATTGGTTTTACAATTACGGCCATATAGGCTTCGTCCACATAGTATTTGTTGTATAACACTTTCGCAAAACCAGTGATCTCGCTGTCTTCAGCCGGAACTTCTGATTTTTTGATATATTTTGTATAGGCAATTCCGATTCCGATAAGCGCTCCTACAACCGCAAAAGCCATTAGCATATATTCGGTTGTACCCAAATGATGTGCTTCATGTGGTGCATGTGCAAAAATTGGCTCCAGATAATGGTTTAACCAACTGTTCCCCGGAAGACTAATCGCACCACCCACTACCGATAATACCCCTAATACCATCAATGGGAAGGTGATTAACATCGGACTTTCATGTAAATGATGTTTTTGTTCTTCGGTACCTCTGAATTCTTTAAAGAAGGTAAGGTATAACAATCGGAACATATAGAAAGCGGTCATAATGGAAGCTACAGCTGCGATTACCCATAATACTTTGTTTTCGTGGAAAGCAACCATCAAAATTTCATCTTTAGAGAAGAAACCAGCAAATGGTGGAATACCCGAAATCGCAAGGGTTGCCAATAGGAACGTAAGGAACGTTACTTTCATTGCACCTTTTAAACCGCCCATTCTACGCATATCCTGTTCGCCGTGTAAAGCGTGGATAACCGAACCGGAACCCAGGAACAAACAAGCTTTAAAGAAAGCGTGTGTGATTACGTGGAAAACAGCTACCTCATAAGCGCCTAAACCTAAAGCCAGGAACATTAATCCCAACTGGGAAACGGTAGAGTAGGCCAATACTTTTTTGATATCGTTTTGTACCAATCCGATAGAAGCGGCTACCAACGAGGTGATCGCACCAACTACGGCAATGATATTCTGAACATCCGGTGTTAAGTCGAATAAGAAATTCAAACGTGTGATCATAAAGATACCAGCGGTAACCATCGTCGCCGCGTGGATTAAGGCCGAAACAGGAGTTGGTCCTGCCATCGCATCCGGTAACCAGGTATACAATGGAATCTGCGCACTTTTACCGGAAGCACCGATAAATAAACACAATGTCGCAATGCTCAACCAACCGGCTACTTCCGGGTTTGATCCCGATAATACCGCCTGTTTGATCGTCATAAAATCCAACGAGTTGAATAAATATCCGATGATAAAGATTCCGATCAGGAAACCTAAATCCCCGATACGGTTCATGATAAATGCTTTTTTAGCGGCATCGTTGTATTCCTGGTTTTTATGCCAGAACCCGATTAACAGGTAGGAACACAATCCAACGCCTTCCCATCCGATAAACATGATTAATAAGTTGCTTCCCACTACCAAAGTGATCATAAAGAAAATGAACAGATTCAGGTAGGCGAAAAACTTATGAATGTTTTCGTCGTCATGCATATAACTGATCGAGTAGATATGGATCAACGATCCGATACCGGTAACGAACAACAACCATAATAGAGATAACTGATCTAACAGTATGTCGAAATTAATGCTGAATTTTCCTAATGAAATCCAGTCGAATAAATGCACGTTAATAGGTTGTTTGCTTCCGCTTACTTGCGCGAAGAAGTAGCAGGAAACGAAGAAGGAAACCACAACGGCTAACGTTCCCAGAACACCGGAACCGGTTTTACCGAGTTGTTTTCCAAAAAATATATTAGATAAAAACCCGACAAAAGGGGCCAATAATAAGAGTAAAACGAAACTTGTCTCCATTAGGGATTATCCTTTTAAATTCTTTAAATTGTCAATATCAATCGATCCAAGGTTACGGAAAATCGAAACCAGAATCGCTAAACCTACGGCTACTTCGGCAGCGGCCACAGCCATCGAGAAAAATACAAACACTTGTCCGGAAGCATCCTGATGGAAGGTCGAAAATGCAACCAATAGTAAGTTCACGGCATTCAACATAATCTCGATAGACATAAACATGATGATGGCATTTCTACGCAAAAGGATTCCGAAAACACCTATGCTGAATAGTAGGGCCGATAAATATAAGTAGGTTTCTACACCTATTTCTTTTAAAATATGTTCCATATCAATTTAGGCTTTTTCTTTTTCTTTTTTTGAAATTAATACTGCACCGATCATGGCTACCAGTAATAATACCGAAGCAAATTCGAACGGAACCATGTATTCGTTTAACAACACCTGACCCAAAACTTTAATCGACTGGAAGTCGGTTCCCGAATTGTAATAACTTTCTACAACCGGTTTGGTTTTTAGTAAAGCAGCCAATAATACCAACGCAACCAAACAGAATGCGATAGTAGCGGCAATGATGATCAGTTTTGGTTTGTGTTTTTCGTGTTCTTTGTTCAGGTTCATCAACATGATGGTAAACAACATCAAAATCATGATGGCACCGGAATATACGATAACGTGCACAATTGCAAGGAATTGCGCATTTAGTAACAGGTAGTGTCCTGCAATCGAAAAGAAACAGATAACCAGGTAAATCGCACTGTGGATTGGGTTTCTGCTAAAGATAGTAAGCAGCGCCGTTCCTAGTGTAATGGTCGATAGTATATAAAATAAAACTTCAATCATAATTAACTTGCCTTATTCTGGTTAGTATTTTGGATGGCCATTTCCAATGGCATTACCAATTTGTCTTTTCCGTAGATAAAATCTTCACGGTTGCTGTTCGATTTCACGATAACCTTCGATTTAGTAAGGTAAATCGCTTGTTTCGGACAAGCTTCTTCACATAATCCGCAGAAAATACAACGCAACATATTGATTTCGTAGATTGATGCGTATTTTTCTTCGCGGTATAAATGTTTTTCTTCCGGTTTACGCTCTTCGGCTTTCATGGTGATCGCTTCTGCCGGGCAGGAAAGCGCACAAAGTCCGCAGGCGGTACAACGCTCACGACCCTCGTCGTCGCGCATTAACATATGCTGACCGCGGTATACCGGGCTAAATTCCCGTTTTTGTTCCGGATATTTAATGGTAACTTTTCTTTTAAACAAGTGGCGGATCGTAATAACTAAACCTTTAGCGATCGCAACCAGGTAAAGGCTTTCCCAAAAAGTCATCTTTTTGTTGGAAACCTCTTTTTTTCTTCCTGATAATGAAACTGTATCTAATGACATTTCGGTATATTTTATTATTGGAAAAGTAAGATTACTGCTCCCGTTATAACAATGTTTACAATGGCAAGTGGAATTAACATCTTCCATCCCAAATTCATCAACTGATCGTAACGGAAACGCGGGATTGTCCATCGGATCCACATATAAAAGAAGATGAAGAAACAGATTTTGGCAAAAAGGACTACCATTCCGATAACGTTAGCGGTATTTACGCCCCAGTTTTCAACAGCCCAGTCCATTCCCGGGTAGTTGTACGCTCCGAAATACAATACAGCCAAAATCGTCGAAGAGATAAACATACTCGCGTATTCGGCGAACAAATAGAATCCCATCTTCATAGACGAATATTCCGTATGATAACCACCGATCAACTCGGCCTCACACTCGGCAAGGTCAAATGGTGTTCTGTTGGTTTCAGCAAACGAACACACTAAAAAGATCAGGAATCCAAGCGGCTGGTAAAAGATATTCCAGTTCATACCCGATTGTTGCGCTGCGATTTCACGTAAGCTCAACGTTCCGGACATCATCACCAAAGCAATGATTGCCAATCCCATCGCTACCTCGTACGAGATCATTTGCGATCCGGCACGCATGGCACTCATCAGGGAGAATTTATTGTTTGACGCCCATCCACCAATCATGATACCGTATACACTCACCGACAAAACGCCGAAGATGAATAGCATCGCTACGTCGATATCGGTAGCCTGAAGGATAATATCACGTCCGAACAAATGTAATTTGTCACCCCACGGAATCACCGCACTTGTAATCAATGCCATACTCATTGAAATAGCAGGTCCGATTACAAACAGGAATTTATTAGGGGTATTCGGTAAGAATTCTTCTTTTGAAAATAATTTCAGACCATCGGCAAGCGGTTGCAGGATTCCTCCTTTACCGGCACGGTTTGGTCCAACACGATCCTGAAGCCAAGCCGCGATTTTACGTTCGGCCAAAGTAGAATACATGGCCATTAACATGGTTAAAGCGAAAACCGCAATAATAATGACACTTTTTTCTATAATTATCGTACTCTCCATGGCGTATTATGATTTAGAATTTTCGGTGTTCTGTAGCGGAACTTCAACCATACTGATTTTCTTTCTGTCCTGATCACGACCCAAAAGGATTTGTTTTTCGGTTTCGATCGTCACTTTGTCCAGTTTACGGGTATAATTGTTCTGGTTGATTACAGAGAATTTCTCGAATTTACGAGGTCCTTCAATTACCCAGTCTTTTACATCTTTATGATCAAAACGACAGTCGTTACAGATAAACTCTTCCACTTCGTGGTATTCGTCTTTACGGGCTGTTACACGCTGAATTTCGTTTCCGAACATCCAAACGGTTGTTTTTCCACAACACTTATCACAGTTTCGGTGGGCGTTGAATGGTTTGTTAAACCAAACTCTCGATTTAAAACGGAAGGTTTTATCGGTTAGTGCTCCAACCGGACATACGTCGATCATGTTTCCGGAGAATTCATTATCGATCGCTTTGGAAATACAGGTTGAGATTTGCGAATGATCCCCTCGGTTTACCACCCCGTGTACACGTCCGTCGGTTAACTGATCGGCGGTCATCACACAACGGTAGCAAAGGATGCAACGGTTCATGTGTAACTGAATATTGTCGCCGATGTTTTCCGGTTCGAATGTTCTTTTATCTTCGATATAACGGGTTTCTGATTTTCCGTTATTGAAACTTAAGTTTTGCAGATCACATTCACCAGCCTGATCACATACCGGACAATCCAGCGGGTGATTGATTAATAAGAATTCGGTAACCGACTTACGGGCTTCCACAACTCTTGGTGATGAGATACTTTTTACTTCCATACCGTCCATAACACCTGTTACGCACGACGCCATTAATTTTGGCATTGGCGTAGGATTGGCATCACTACCTTTGGAAACTTCAACTAAACAGCAACGACATTTTCCTCCGCTTCCTTTTAATTTGGAGTAATAACACATTGCCGGCGGAACGGATTCTCCTCCAATCATTCGGGCAGCCTGCAGGATCGTGGTTCCTGGTTCTACTTCTATTTCGTGACCGTCTATAGTAACTTTCATAGTGCGATTCTTGACTTTATACTGTTTGTTTTGCGATTAAGTGGCGTACCTTTTCGAAAGGTTCTTCCACAAAGTGATCTCTGTTTTTGATCTTTTCCGGGAAACGAACGTGGTATTCGAACTCGTCTCTAAAGTGACGAATTGCGGCAGCCACCGGCCATGCAGCAGCATCTCCCAGCGGACAGATGGTGTTTCCTTCGATTTTACTCTGAATATCCCAAAGCAAGTCGATATCTTCCATACGTCCATGACCGTGTTCGATTCGGTGTAATACTTTTTCCAACCATCCGGTACCTTCACGACATGGCGAACACTGTCCGCAGCTTTCGTGGTGGTAGAAACGGGAGAAATTCCAGGTATTTCGTACGATACAAGTGGTGTCGTTATACACGATAAATCCGCCGGAACCCAGCATTGAACCGGTAGCAAAACCACCGTCGCTCAACGATTCGTACGACATTAAACGGTCGTCTCCGTTTGCGGTTTTATAGATTAAATGCGCCGGTAAAATTGGCACGGAAGAACCTCCCGGAACCAACGCTTTTAGCGGTCTATCGTTCATCATTCCGCCTAAATACTCGTCGGAATTCATAAATTCTTCCACACTTAATCCCAATTCGATTTCATACACGCCCGGATTTTTGATATGTCCGGAAGCCGAAATCAATTTGGTTCCTGTAGAACGTCCGATTCCGATAGTAGCATATTCTGCTCCGGAATTATTTACAATCCAAGGCACAGAAGCGATGGATTCTACGTTATTTACTACGGTAGGATTCGCCCATAAACCGCTAACCGCCGGGAATGGTGGTTTGATTCGTGGGTTTCCTCTTTTTCCTTCCAATGATTCGATTAAAGCGGTTTCCTCGCCACAGATATAAGCTCCGGCACCACAGTGTACATGTAGGTCAAGAGAGAAATCGGTACCTAGGATGTTTTTTCCTAACCATCCGGCAGCATACGCTTCTTTGATGGCTCTTTCCAGGATTTTGAATACCCACATATATTCCCCACGAATATAGATGTACGACAGATTTGCACCCAACGCATAGCTGGACGTAATCATACCTTCAATTAATAAGTGTGGGATATATTCCATCAGGAAACGGTCTTTAAAAGTACCCGGTTCCGATTCGTCGGCATTACAAACCAGGTGTCTTGGTTTACCCGATTTTTTATCGATAAAACTCCATTTTAGTCCAACGGGGAAACCCGCTCCACCACGACCTCGCAATCCGGAAGTTTTTACTTCTTCGGTTACTTCGTCTGGAGTTAATGTTTTCAGTGCTTTTTCAACAGAAGCATACCCTCCGTTTTGGCGGTACACTTCGTAGGTTTTGATACCTGGAATGTTTATCTTGTCTAATAATATCTTTCTTCCCATGGTATTATTTATCGTGTAAGTTGATTTTTCCTTCTCTGCATTCCGAAATGATGGCATCCACCTTTTCTTTGGTCAGGTGTTCTTTGTAGAAATCACCAATTTGCATCATCGGAGCATATCCGCAAGCGCCAAGACATTCCACACCTACCACGGTAAACATTCCGTCCGGAGTGGTTTCTCCTTCTTTAATACCTAATTTTTCGCAGGTATAATCCATCAGATCTTCGGCACCGCGAACGGCACAGCAGGAAGTACGGCAAAATTCGAACATGTATTTTCCGATCGGTTTCTGGTTGTACATCGTGTAAAACGACACTACTTCATATACTTCAATCGGTTGGATGTTTAGGATTTCGGCTACCTTATCCATTAACGGATAACTTAACCAGTTTTCGTGTGCATCCTGTACTTCGTGTAATACCGGCAATAAAGCCGATTTTCTTTTGTCGTCCGGATAATGGCCGATTAACTCGTTAATACGGGTCATCAGTTCCGGCGTGATATTTATTTCTTGTTTATACTGTGTATTTTCCATAATCCTTATGCGTCTAATTCACCTGCAATTACATTAAGACTCGACAACGTTGCGATCGCATCCGAAAGCATTTGTCCTCTCACCATATCGTTATACGCCTGATAATAGATAAAACAAGGTCTTCTGAAATGCAAACGATACGGGGTACGGCTACCGTCGGTGATCAAATAGAAACCAACTTCTCCGTTACCACCTTCAACCGGATGGTATACTTCGGTTAACGGAACCGGAACTTCACCCATCACAATTTTAAAGTGGTAGATAAGGGCTTCCATATTGTGGTATACTTCGTCTTTTGGCGGAAGGTAATAATCCGGTACATTGGCGTGGAAAGGTCCTTCCGGAAGTTTCGCCAAAGCCTGACGGATAATGCTTAAACTTTCCCATACCTCGGCATTACGCACGCAAAAACGATCGTACGTATCACCGTGTTGTCCTACAGGGATATTAAATTCAAAATCTTCGTAAGAACTGTACGGCTGCATGACACGAACGTCATAATCGACACCGGCAGCACGTAGGTTCGGACCTGTAAAACCATAGCTAATTGCTTTTTCGGCAGAAATAGCCCCAACTCCGATGGTACGATCCATAAAGATACGGTTACGGGTCAGCAGGTTTTCAAACTCCTTCCATATAGGAGGGAACTCTTCCAAAAAGGCATCGATCTTTTTAAAAGCTTCCGGGCTCCATTCTCTTTCGAAACCTCCGATACGTCCCATGTTTGTTGTTAGACGGGCACCGCAGATTTCTTCGTAAATTTCATAGATTTTTTCGCGGAACTGGAATACATATAAGAAACCGGTTAAAGCTCCGGTATCTACACCCATAACCGAACTACATATAATATGATCGGCAATACGGGCTAACTCCATTATAATAACACGTAGGTATTGTACGCGTTTCGGAACCTCAATTCCAAGTGCTTTTTCCAATGTCATCCACCAACCCATATTATTAATAGGAGCGGAGCAGTAGTTCATACGGTCGGTTAAAACCGTAATCTGATAGAACGGTCTGTTTTCGGCAATTTTTTCGAAAGCACGGTGGATATAACCCACAGTTCCTTCGCCGTCGAGAATCCGTTCCCCGTCCATTAGGAGGATGTTTTGGAAAATACCGTGTGTCGCCGGGTGCGTTGGCCCCAGGTTTAATATGGAAAGTTCGCTGCCGTCTTCATTGCGTCTCTTTTCGATTTCTTTCGCATATCGGTGTTCCGGTGATAATAATAGATCTGACATTTTAGCTGTAAAATATTTTTTTCAGGTTACTATTAGCAATTTTGGGATGTTCTACCGAAGAATCGGTCGTCTTTATCGGTTCTTCCGCTGTCTTCCATAGGGAATTCTTTTCGTAGCGGGAACGATGTCATTTCATCCATATTCAGGATACGTTTCAATTGCGGATGGCCTTTGAAAATAATCCCGTAAAAATCGTAGGTTTCTCTTTCCTGCCAGTTGGAGCTAAGGAATAATCCGGAAACCGTATCGATTTCGGGTTTATCGCCATCCAAATAGCATTTGATACGGATACGAACATTGTCCATCCAGTTGTGCATGTGGTATACCACGGCAAACTGGCGTTCTTTTTCGTAATCCGGGTAATGAATACCACACAAATCGGTTAGGAAATTAAAACGTAAAGTAGCATCATCTCTAAGAAATTTCATAACTTCTACGATAGAGTCTGATGCTACTTCAAATGTGAAAATATCATGTTGTTGAAAGAAATCGGTCACTTTTAAACCGAAGTTTTCAATTAGTTTATTCTGTATTACTGAGGTTTCTAAAGCCATTTTACTTGATGTTATAAGAACCTAATAAATCTTTATATTCGTCGGATCCTCTTCGTCTAACCGATTCACTTTTAACGATTTCCTGTAGTCGCATAATACCGTCCAGAATTTGTTCGGGTCTTGGCGGACATCCGGGAACATATACGTCAACCGGGATTACTTTATCGATTCCCTGAAGTACAGAGTAGGTATCGAATACACCACCGGACGATGCGCAAGCACCTACAGCGATAACCCATTTTGGTTCTGACATTTGTTCGTAAACCTGACGTAAGATAGGCGCCATTTTTTTAGCGATTGTACCCATAACCAAAAGCATATCGGCTTGTCTTGGTGAGAAACTCATACGTTCCGATCCGAAACGTGCCACGTCGTAGTGAGCAGCCATAGTAGCCATGAATTCAATACCACAGCAAGAAGTTGCAAAAGGCAAAGGCCATAGCGAATTGGCTCTGGCTAATCCGACAACGGAATCCAATTTGGTAGCAAAGAAACCTTCACCGGCATATCCTTCCGGTGCGTCTACCGTATTATATTTTGAAGTATCACTCATCGTTTTATTATTTTAAACTTTAATATCCCAGGTATTTTTGGGACAGATTAAAATTCTGAATTCTTTATTCCCATTCCAATCCTTTCTTCTTGATCACGTAGAAAAAACCTACGACAAGAAGTGTCATGAAAATACCCATTTTCATAAAACCTTCCACACCCATGGCTTTGAAATTCACAGCCCAAGGATACATGAAGATTACTTCAACATCAAAAAGAACAAATAATATGGCGACTAAAAAGTATTTAACGGAGAAAGGAATACGGGCGTTACCGACAGATTCGATACCGCACTCGAAGTTTTTGTCCTTGTTTTGAGAGTGTCTTTTCGGACCTAATAGCCCTGAAATTATGATCGTTGTAACCACAAACCCGATAGCTAGTAGTGATTGCATCACTATTGGAATGTAATCAATTTGATTTGTTTGCATGATTTTAGTTCTCTTAATTCTGGAAATAATTCACAAATATACATTCCTAAACGGGATAAGCAATCTTATTTTTTAATCAATTTACCGTTGTTTTCTGTCATAAATGCAAAACATATTTAGACTAAATATAAATAACAAAATTTTAAGGAACTATTTTTAGAGAAAGTGAAAATGTAAAAAAGCCGCTCGGTTACGAGCGGCTTAGTCCATTTAGGTAACCAAAAATTAATATATATATTAGTCTTCGATAACTACTACTTTAGCAGCTACTTTACCTTTTCTTCCGTCTTCTTCTTCGTAAGAAACTTTGTCACCCTCGTTTAAAGTTTCAACTTTAATTCCTGTAGCGTGAACAAAAATGTCTTTTCCAGTTTCTTCGTCAGTAATAAATCCATAACCTTTGGATTCATTAAAAAATTTTACTTTGCCTGTTCGCATAGTGTGATAATAAAAAATAATTAATAATACTCAAAGATATACTTTTTTTTAACACAAGCAAGTTTTTGGTGAAAAAAAACAAACAAAAATGTTTAAATTTTGAAGACTTTAAATTAGTGTTAATATTTTTTTAAATCGATAAAAAAAAGCGGATGTTACTCCGCTTTACGATATTATTTAAGGTCTAGTTTTATCGATAATTCTTCGAGTTGCTTGCTGTCGATCGCAGCAGGGGCATCGATCATTACGTCTCTACCGGAATTATTTTTCGGGAAAGCGATAAAATCACGGATGGTTTCCTGTCCGCCGAGGATGGATACTAATCGGTCAAGACCAAATGCCAATCCGCCATGTGGTGGTGCGCCATATTGGAATGCATCCATCAGGAATCCGAATTGTGCTTTTGCTTCTTCATCGGAGAATCCTAAATGCTGGAACATCAATTTTTGGGTTTCTTTATCGTGGATACGAATGGATCCTCCACCAATCTCATTTCCATTTAATACCATATCGTAGGCGTTGGCTCTCACTTTGCCCGGATCGGTGTCTAATAAATGCATATCTTCCGGTTTTGGAGAGGTAAACGGGTGGTGCATCGCGTGGAAACGAGCACTATCTTCGTCCCATTCCAAAAGAGGGAAATCCACAACCCATAACGGAGCGAACTCGTCGGATTTACGCAATCCCAAACGGGTTGCCACTTCCATACGTAACGCGCTTAACTGCGTACGGGTTTTATGTGCCGGACCGGATAAAACCAAAATTAAGTCACCCGGGTTAGCGTTGGTTGCTTTCGCCCAGTTGGCCAAATCGTCCTGATCGTAGAATTTATCTACAGATGATTTTAATGAACCATCGGCTTCGTATTTACAATAAACCATACCAGACGCGCCAATTTGTGGGCGTTTTACCCAGTCAATCAGGTTGTCGATTTCTTTACGGGTATAGCTTGCAGCACCTGGAACGGCGATACCGACTACCAATTCGGCCGAGTTAAATACGGTAAATTCTTTATGTTGTGCTACGCTGTTTAACTCTCCGAATTCCATTCCGAAACGGATATCCGGTTTGTCGTTACCGTAGGTTTTCATGGCGTGATCGTAGGTCATTCGTGGGAATTTGTCTACCTCAATACCTTTTATTTCTTTTAATAAATGACGGGTTAGTCCTTCGAAAGTATCCAAGATGTCTTCTTGTTCTACAAAAGCCATTTCACAGTCAATTTGTGTGAATTCCGGTTGTCTGTCGGCTCTTAAATCCTCGTCACGGAAACATTTTACAATCTGGAAATATTTATCCATTCCACCCACCATCAATAACTGTTTAAAGGTTTGTGGTGATTGTGGTAAGGCGTAAAATTGCCCTTCGTTCATTCGGGACGGCACCACGAAATCGCGCGCGCCTTCCGGAGTCGATTTAATTAAATAAGGTGTTTCTACTTCGCAGAAGTCTTGTGCCGACAAGTAGTTACGTACTTCCTGTGCTACTTTATGGCGGAACAACAAATTGTTTTTTACCGGATTACGGCGAATGTCCAGGTAACGGAATTTCATACGGATATCTTCACCACCATCGGTTTCATCTTCGATGGTAAACGGAGGTGTTAAAGCAGTATTCAATACGTTTAATTCGGTTACCAAAATTTCGATATCACCGGTTGGCATATTTGGATTTTTGGATTCGCGTTCGATCACGGTTCCTTTTACCTGAACCACAAATTCACGACCCAGCGTTTTTGCTTTTTCAAAAACCTCCGGACTGGTTCTGTTGGCATCAAAAATTAATTGTGTGATTCCGTAACGGTCGCGTAAGTCCACCCATATCATAAAACCTTTATCACGTGTTTTTTGCACCCATCCGGCTAAAGTAACTTCTTTGTTGCTATCGGAAGCTCGTAACGCTCCACAATTATGACTTCTGTACATTTCTTAAAAATTTATGCGCAAATTTAGGTTTTTTGTTTCAAGTTTAAAGTCAATAGGTTAAAGTTTCTGCGGAATAAAATCCTGAAAAGGAATCGGAATTGCCTTAAAACAGGCTTCCAATGTTAAATTTGATTGCAATGTTATGAAATTGTTAAGTGAAAGTTTTGAAATTGTAAATATGTTTTCTAAATTTGATTTGAAATTGATTAACTATTTAAAAACTAAAGCTATGAAAAAGAACTTAATTGCCGGACTGTTGCTGTTTTCTGGAGTGATTTTCGCTCAAAATGTAGAACCTAAATATGAGATTGTCGGTAATTTAGTCAAGGCGACCTATTATTATGATAACGGTCAGTTGAAACAGGAAGGCTTTTACAAAGATGCAAAACCGCATGGGAAATGGGCTTCGTTTAACGAAGACGGATCCAAACAGGCGATAGGAGAATATGCTGACGGACAAAAAACCGGAAAATGGTTTTTCTGGAATAAAGCGACATTAAGTGAAGTGGATTATTCCAACAGCAGAATTTCTGATATCAAAAACTGGAAACAGGAAGCGTTAGTAAACAGAAATTAATTACGGTTTGACTTTCAAAAAAAATTAATACTGTTCGCAGGACCTTAATCAGGTTCGCTTCTAAATGAGGAATGGCGGTTATGAAATTTCATAACCGCCATTCTTAGTTTAAATTGCTTTGTTTGTTTACATTTTATGTGTTGGCGTAAAACCGTCCTCACTTACTTCGTTCGGGACATAGTCTTCTACCATCAACTGTGCATAATCGGTTGATTTTCCTTTTGAGAATTTATGAACGATTTTTTCCATAATGTCATAGATTACCGGAACGATAACCAAGGTCAGGAATAATGAACTGATCAAACCACCAATAATTACCCAAGCCAAACCATTTTTCCACTCAGCACCGGCACCCGAAGCTAATGCGATCGGTAACATACCGAATACCATCGCGATAGTCGTCATCAAAATCGGACGAAGACGCGCGTGGTTCGCCTGAATTAAGGCATCGTGAATCGATTCACCTGCCGCACGACGCTGGTTGGTAAAGTCGACCAACATAATTGCATTCTTACACACCAATCCGATCAACATGATGATCCCCAAAATGGTAAAGATATTTAACGAGTTGTTGGTTAAACCTAAGGCTAGTAACGCACCGATAAACGATAACGGAACCGAGAATAATACTACGAACGGGTGAACATAACTGTCGTAAAGTCCCACCATTACCAAGTAAACCAAAATGATCGCTGCTAATAATGCAAATCCTAACGTACCGAAACCTTCCGTCTGGTTTTCCATATCACCACTCCAAACGTAATTTACTCCGGTTGGTTTGTGTAATTTTTCGAAAGCCGATTGCCATTCCGCAGCAACAGTACCGGTTGGACGACCAACGGTTTGTCCTTGAACGGTAACCGAAGCACTCTTATCACGACGCTCCAACTGACTTGGTCCTGATCCTTCTTTTACCGTAGCAAACTGCGATAATTTGATTTGTTCGCCTTTATTATTAACGAAGATAAGATTACTTACATCGTTGATGTTCTTTCTGTCGAAAGTATTGTATCGGATATTGATATCGTATTCGTATTCTCCGGCACGGTATTTACCATCGGTATTTCCACTAAATGCCGTTTGCATCGTCATACCTACGGTTTGAAGTGTAAGCCCTAAAGCAGCCATTTTATCACGATCCACCTGAACGTTAACCTCCGGGTTTCCGGTTTCAACGGATAATTTAATCTCCGAAGCTCCTTTAATTTTGTATAATTCTTTTTCGGCTGCTTTTGCAAAAACCATCGCGCTGTCTAAAGTGGTACCGGTAACCACCAACGCCAACGGCGCTTCTTCGGCAGTACCCATGATACTCATACCTACGGTTTTGATTTTCGGACCCACCAAAACGTTTTGCATTTTCAGTTTGGTCTTTGCCGCATATACATACGAGTCATCCTCCCGTTGATCCTGATCCACTAATTTTACACGAATTTCCGATTTATAAGCGGTTGCCTGTGTTCCACCAAAACCTTCACTGGTTTGTCCTACAGTGGTGATCAAACTTTTTACTTCTTTTTGTTTTTTAAGGAAATCCTCCGCTTTTTGCGTCATAAAGTTGGTTTGCTCCAATGAAGCATCTTTTGGCATTTCAATCTGCACTAAGAATTCACCGGCATCCGAACGCGCGAAGAACTCACCACCTACATATCCTCCGGCAACCATATATAAGGAAGCAAAGAATAAACCGGCAACAATTCCCAAGGTCGTTTTCTTGTGACCCAAACACCAAACCAGGATATCACTTACCCAGTTGGTAAAACGGGTTAATATTTTTTCGAAACCTAAAATGATACGTCCAAACATGTTTTTGCCTTCAATGTGCTCCAGTTTACCGAAACGAGACGATAACCACGGTACGATTGTAAAGGAAGAAAGTAACGATAATAAGGTAGAGATAATTACAGTCACACAGAACTGCGTAATAATGTTCGATACCAATCCGGTACTCATCGCGATTGGTAAGAATACCACCACGATAACCAAGGTAATCGAAACTACGGTTCCACCGATTTCGGACGTTGCATCATAAGCGGCGCGAACCCGGTTTTTCCCCATCTCCATGTGCCTATATATATTCTCCAATACCACAATCGCGTCATCCACAAGGATACCTACTACAAGAGAAAGACCTAATAAACTCATTAAGTTTAGTGTATAATCCAGGAATACAAATCCGATAAACGTTGCGATCAACGAAGCCGGAATCGATACCATTACGATCAACGAGTTACGTACACTGTGAAGGAAGAACAACATTACAAGCGCTACCAGGATAACCGCAAGAATCAAATCGTGGATAACCGAATCGGCTGCCTGAAGGGTAAACACCGAGCTGTCGTTGGCGATATCCAATTGCAATTGCTGCTCTTTATAATCGACACGTAGCTTGTTGAGTAAAGCCTGAATATTCTCACTCACTTCCACGGCATTCGCATCCGATTGTTTGATTACCTGTAGGATGATTGCATTTTTCTCGTTTACACGAGCAATTTTCTCAACGTCTTTTTGGGTATCCTGTACATCGGCGATATCCATAAGACGGATTTGAACACCATTATTATCGGATACAATCAGATTTCGTAATTCGTCTACCGTTTTATATTTACCGGCCAAACGGATCAAAATTTTCTGATCACGTGTTTGGATACTTCCGGTAGGGAAGTCCAAATTGGACGTAAGGATTCCTTGTTGTACTTGCGGAATCGATAAACCGTAGCCTTTCATTTTGTTGGCATCCATGTTTACCTGGATTTCACGCTCCTGACCACCAATCAGACGGATCTGCGCCACACCATTTACACGGGATAAAATCGGGCTGATCTTTTTATCGATTAAGTCGAAAAATTCGGCCTCGTTCATTTTGGCATTGGCCGCAATGGTCATGATTGGTAAATCACTAAAGGAGAACTTGCTTAATGACGGTTGTTTTACATCGTCCGGAAGGTCACTCAATACGGCGTTAATCTTACGTTGTGCATCGTTTAACGCATAATCCACATTGGCATTATTGTTTAACTGGATCGCTACAACGGATAAACTTTCGTACGATTTGGAGTCGATTTTTTTAATGTTCTCCAAAGAGGAAATCGCATCCTCAATTTTCTTGGTCACCGTATTTTCCACCTCACCAGGAGAAGCCCCCGGATAGATGGTCGAAATACTGATTACATTATTTTCGAATTTCGGGATCAACTCATAACCCAAAAGGCCGTAGCTGAACAATCCCCCTAATGTCAGAATCGTAAAGAGAACGACAATTAGTGACGGGCGTTTTATGGATATTTCTGCTAATTTCATATATTTTTTTAAGTTTTAAGTCTGATGTTGTTTGTGCAACACCGCACTATTTTAAAACCGTAACTTTTGCTCCATCAGTTAAGTTGATCTGACCACTAGTGATCACAATATCCCCATTGCTTAATCCGTTCAGGATTTCCACTTTTTCTCCGATGATTCTTCCAGCGGTTACATTTTTCATTTTAGCCGTTCCGTCTTTTTGCATTACAAAAACCTGATTGGCACTCACACTTCCTACGAAGGCATTACGCGGTACAATCATTAATGGTGTTTTGTCGCTTGATGATGCGAATAAAGCCGTTCCATACATACCCGCTTTCAGGTCGTTTCCGGTATTGTTTGCAATTTCGATTTCAACCGGGAAATTCAGACTGCTATCGGCTTTTGGTGCGATAAATGTAATTTTACCGTTGAATTCTTTATCCGGATAAACGCTCGCTTTTACTTTAATCGGTGAACCGATTTTAAGTCCGGCGATCTGATCTTCGCTTACCGTTACTTTTAATTTTAAAGTCGATACGTTTACCAATTCGAACAATTGTGTTCCCGGCGACACTACCGATCCCGGCTCGATAAAACGTTTGTTTACAATTCCGTTGATTGACGATTTGATACTCGCATCACCCAAGGTGATTTTCGCTTGTTGCAAATGTGCTTTAGCATTAGCAAGTGCCAGTTTTGCCTGATCCAGTTGTTGTTTGGTAACACCACCGGTTTTATAAGCACTTTCAAAACGTTGGGCATCTGCAGCGGCATTCTGATACGATGCTTCTGCGTTTTGCAAATCCACGTTGATTTTATCGGCTTTGATAATTGCTAACGTTTGCCCGATACGTACCGGTGTTCCTTCATCTACAAGAACTTTGGTTACTCTTCCGGAGTTTTCGGCCGAAAAATTCAATTCCTGAGACGGATAAAAATTTCCGTTGGCGATGAAATCCAGAGAAACTGGTTGTGTTTTTACTGTGTCAATTTTTACAACAACCGTAGCATTGGTTTCGGCAACCACGGCTGTTTTAGCTTCATTCTTTGCTTTATTGCTGCTTAACACATAAGCGATCAGGCCTAAAGAACCTAATATAACGACTGCTGTGATAATTTTTTTCTTCATGTTGATTGATGGTTATTGATTTAAAAGTGTTTTTAATTCTCCTTTGGACTTGATGATCTGGATTTCGGCCATTTTGTATTCCAATAAGGCAGAAGTGTAGTTGTTTTTCGCTTCTGTTAATGCATTTTCAGAATCCAACAGGTCGGTTAAAGATGCTAATCCGTTAACGTAATTGTTTTTGGTGTTGCTGAAAACCTCCTGTGCCAGGTTTACGTTTTCTTTTTGATTGTTGATCGTGATCAAACTGTTGTTCAATTGCGATTTGGCATTTTCGAATTCCAATCCTAAAGCCAGTTGCGAATCTTTAAGATCTTCTTCGATTTTTTGTAAACTGATATCCGCCTGTCTTATTTTGGAACGCGTTGCAAAACCAGTGAATACAGGGATTTTAAGATTTAATCCGATGGCGGAGAAATCCGACCAATACACACCGTCAGCTGGTTTGGCACCCAAAGGCATCACCGGACCTTGTCCGATATAGTTATAATTGGCCGTAAGTGAAAGCGTTGGATAATGCTCGGCTACAAAAGACTCTTTTTGGTATTTTAAAAGTGTTTTTTGTTTTTCAAGTAACTGGTATTCCGAACGATTCGTAACCGTTGGTGTTTCGTTTAGAAACGGTTTTACCTGGATATCTTCTTTTACAATTTCGATAGGCGTAGAAGCTGGTAATCCGATTAAAAACTTCAAGGAGTTTTCCTGCATTTGTACACCGTTAACCAACTGTTGTCTGGTAGAGTTTAAGTTGATCAACTTAACATTTACCCGATCCAAGTCGATTTTCTTTGCTAATCCGTTTTTGTACTGACCTTCGATGATGTTGCGCACTTTGGTGTTGTTTTGCAACGTACTGTCGATCGTGGTTAATTTCTGTTTTTGAACAAACACCTGATAGTAGGCATTGGCTACTTTTTCGATCACTTGTTCTTCGGTCAATTGTGCATTTACCTGATAGAACTCACGTGTTGATTTGGCCGCTTTTAAACCTGTGAAAACCGAATAGTCGAAAATATTCTGAGTTAAGGAAGCACCACCAACCGAATTCCATTTTTGTCCTAATGGAGCCAAAATAGTCGTGCCTGGTTGTCCGAAGAAATCACCCGGTAACGCATTTAGTTGTAGGATGGGATTGTAAGTAAGGCTTCCGTTCAAACTGATTTGCGGTAAGGCACGGGAACGTACTTCGGCTATTTTGTGATTACTGTTTTCCACTTCGAGCTTGGCCTTTTTGGCGTCGGCTTTATTTTCCAAAGCATATTTCAGCGCGTCCTTTAACGACAAACGCTGTACCTGAGCCTGGGAGACAATGGCAAAAAATAATAACGCAATTGTTATTCTTGTTTTCATATGATGTTTATTGATTAATGAGTAATTTTTCTAAGGTTTCAATTCCTTTCGGAGTAGCAATTCCCCGAACGTGGTATTCCAGCAGCTTTTCATCCAGTTCTTTACGGGTGTACATCTTCTCCGGAAACAATTCAAGATCCATGGTGCTCATGGCGCTGGCATAGTAAATACGACCAATAAATTCCACATCGATTTCCTGACGGAATAACCCGGCTGCTTTACCGCGGTTCAGGTTGTCGATCACGCAAGTGTCCATTTTTTCAAATTGTAACGACTTTAAACAATCGTGAATTTTAGGATAGTATTTTTGTAACTGGAAAATGGTCGAGGAGTTTTCTTCTTTTATATTGTGCTGCACATAATCTTTGATGTCGAATAATTCTTCGATTGGATTTTTGCCCAATGCACAGATCTCGTCAATACCGGATGCTATTTTTTCAAATAAATAGGTAGTCGCTGCTTTTACTAATTCTACTTTTGTGGCGTAGTGCTCGTAAATGGTTTTTTTTGAAATACCCATTTCAGAAGCGATGTCATCCATCGTCACACTTTTAAAGCCAAGATTCAGGAACATGTCGGATGCTTTCTCTAAAATTTCGTTTTTCATGATCAAAAAATTTCGGCAAATGTATAAAGGAAACTTTTAATACTGAAAAAGTTTCCAAAGTTTTTACGATATTTTAACATAAATTTTTTCCTTTGATGGCGCTGATATTTGCGTTACTTTAGCCGAAAATATCAGGTATGCACCCAGTAAGTTATTATCAGACGCTCATTTTAGAACACTTTTCAAAGCTTTCGATCGAAAAAGAACCGAGGAATTTATACGACCCGATTGTCTATATTTTGTCGTTGGGAGGAAAGCGGATGCGGCCGGTTTTAACGCTGATGGCAGCAGAAATTTTTGATACCGATGCGAGTCGGGCGATGGCGGCAGCGACTGCTGTGGAGCTGTTTCATAACTTTTCGCTGATTCACGACGATATCATGGACGATGCGCCTTTGCGAAGAGGAAATGAAACGGTACATGAAAAATGGGACGTCAATACCGGTATTTTATCGGGTGATGCAATGCTGATTCTGGCGTATCAGTATTTCGAACAATACGAACCGCGTATTTTTTCGGCGTTGGCGAAATTATTCAGCAAAACCGCTTTGGAAGTTTGTGAAGGGCAACAATGGGATGTCGATTTCGAACAACGTGACGATGTAGCCATTCCGGAATACCTGAAAATGATCGAATACAAAACTGCAGTTTTGGTTGGAGCAGCCATGAAAATGGGTGCCATCGTAGCGGAAACAACCGTTGAAAACGCCGATCTGATCTACGATTTTGGATTGAATCTGGGAATTGCTTTTCAGTTACAGGATGATTATCTGGATGCTTTTGGTGATCCGCTAACTTTTGGAAAACAGGTTGGTGGCGACATTATCGAAAACAAAAAAACCTATTTGTATTTAAAAGCGGTTGAGTTTGCAAGTGCCGGAACGAAAGCCGAATTGCAACATTTGTTCTCCATTCAGCCGGTAGATAATAGCGATAAAATCACGTCGGTAAAAAAGATTTTTATCGAAACGGGAGCGGCTAAAGTAACGCAGGAAGCCATTGAAGCTTATACGCTAAAGGCATTCGAAACACTTGAAAAGATGAATATCGCTGCGGAGAAAAAACAGGAATTGAAAGATTTCGGGGAAAACCTGATGAAACGACAGGTATAATCATGTTTGTGGCGCCCTTAAATACCGATTTACTGCTTTCGGAAGCACAAAAAGAAGACTTGTATCTAAAATTGGTAGAGCAGGTCAATAAAGACTTCAACCTGGCCAATGAAAGCCTTGATTTTGAGGTTTCAATCGCGCCAATCGACTTAAAAGTGCGGTTGCATGATAAAATTTACCAGTTAATTCAGTTTAAATTTGCTGAATATCTAAACCTGTTGTACATCATCGACGTACCGGAAGAGCAGGTAAAAAGTCTGGACGGTTCCGATTTGGTGGAATTGGCAGAACAGGTCACTTTTCTGGTCTTAAAACGCGAATGGCAAAAAGTCTGGTTTAGAAATAAATTCTGACAAAAGGTAAGAACGCCTCGCTGTACACATTATTACTTTCTTTAAATAAAACATTGTAGCGAATACCTATGGTGAAGTTCTGTACGCGATAACCTGCGCCCAGGAATAACGCGGTATTCCAGAAATCATCTTCAATATGCGGGTTGAATTGCGTATAGGTATTATTGACGCGAAGTTGCTCAAGTTCGGCCGATAATTGTATTTCCGGTAGCGGATTAAAAAGGGTGATAATACTCGCGCCATAGATATACGAATCGTAGTAGTTTTTTTGTTTGACATAACTCCCGCTAAGACCGACTCCGGCAGCGAAATACTCGTTCACCTGATAGACTGCACTTGGAGCGACGTTGATATTTGTAAAATTATTCCCAAAATTTAGCCCTAAACCGCCTCCAAACCGCACTCGTTGCCAAAAATCACTTTTTTGAGCCGTTTGTTGATAAACTTGTGCTTTTAATGTAGAAGTCATCATTAAATAAAAGACACAACTTAAAAAAACTGTTAAAAAACTGTTGATGCTTGATTTGATGTTCATTTTTAGGAATATTTTATGACATAAAAGTATGAAAAACATTGAAAGATTATTACAATTGTCGTACTTTTGCGAAAAATTTTCTAACAAAAAAGGTCTTTAGACAAAGTTATGGATAGGTTTTCCTTTTTAAACGCGGCACACACTGCATTTTTTGCAGATTTATACGATCAATATTTACAAAATCCAGATAGCGTTGAACCAAGTTGGAGGAGCTTCTTCCAAGGGTTCGATTTTGCTAGCGAATATAGCGAAGGCCCGGTAGAACAACTATCGGCTATGGCAAACGGTCAGACCGACTGTTCTGCTGTTTCAAACAAACTTCAGAAAGAGTTTAACGTTTTAAAGCTGATTGAAGGGTACCGTACCCGTGGTCATTTGTTTACCAAAACAAACCCGGTTCGCGACAGACGTATTTTTACGCCATCATTGGCGATTGAAAATTTCGGATTAACCACAGCCGATCTAAACACTGTTTTCGATGCAGCTCGTGTAGTGAATCTAAACCCGTGCTCGCTTCAGGATATTTTAAACCACTTGAATAAAGTGTACTGCGAGTCTATCGGAGTGGAATATATGTATATCCGCGACCCGGAAGTGATCGAGTGGATTCAGAAAAGGCTGGATATTAACGATAATCACCCGGATTTTAACGCAGATCAGAAAAAGCGTATCCTTAAAAAATTAAACGAAGCGGTTTCTTTCGAAAACTTCCTGCATACCAAATACGTTGGACAAAAACGTTTCTCTCTGGAAGGATGTGAGTCGGCAATCCCGGCATTGGATGCTTTGATTGAGACGGCAGCCGAAAAAGGAGTGGAGCAGTTTGTAATGGGGATGGCACACAGAGGTCGTTTGAATGTGCTGGCAAATGTTTTCGGAAAAGCAACTCAGGATATCTTCTCGGAATTTGATGGAAAAGATTATGATGATGACGCGTTGTTCGATGGTGACGTAAAATACCACCTGGGATTAACGGCAACCCGAACGACACAAACCGGAAAAAATATCAATATTAACCTGGCGCCAAACCCGTCGCACTTAGAGACTGTTGGTGCAGTGATCGAAGGAATCGCCAGAGCCAAACAAGACCGTTATTTCCCGAACGATACGGCAAAAGTATTGCCAATCGCCGTTCACGGTGATGCTGCAGTAGCCGGACAGGGAATTGTATACGAAATCGTTCAGATGGCAAAACTGGACGGATATAAAACCAATGGTACGATCCACTTAGTGATCAACAATCAGGTTGGATTTACAACGAATTATTTGGATGCACGTTCATCAACCTATTGTACCGATATTGCCAAAGTAACCTTGTCGCCGGTATTACATGTAAATGCAGACGACGCGGAAGCAGTAGTACATGCGATGTTATTCGCTTTGGATTACCGTATGCAATTCGGAACCGATGTCTTTATTGACCTTTTAGGTTACCGTAAATACGGACATAACGAAGGGGATGAGCCACGTTTTACGCAGCCACAACTTTATAAAATCATCTCGAAACATAAAAATGCAAGAGATATTTATGCTGAAAAATTAAAAGCCGAAAATGTAATCGACGCGAATTATGTGGGTACATTGGAAGCCGAATATAAAGCGGGATTAGAAGAAAACTTAGAAGCGTCCCGTAAAAAAGATTTAACCATCATCACACCGTTCATGCAGGACGAATGGAAAGGATTCGAACAGGTAAGTGATGAGGGAATGTTACAGCAATTCGACACGAAAGTAGACAAAGCGGTGTTGACCGATATTGCTAAAGTCGTGACGGAACTACCGTCTGATAAGAAGTTTATCAGTAAAATCCAGAAATTGGTTAACGATCGTAAAACCATGTTCTTCGAAACGGATAAGTTAGACTGGGCAATGGGTGAAATGTTAGCCTATGGTTCTTTACTAACCGAAGGATACGATGTGCGTATCTCCGGTCAGGATGTGGAACGAGGAACGTTCTCACACCGTCATGCGGTGGTTAAAGTGGAAGATTCCGAAGAAGAAGTGGTATTGTTAAACCAGTTAAAAGACCAAAAAGGAAAATTCTATATCTATAATTCACTATTGTCGGAATACGGAGTAGTAGGTTTCGATTACGGATATGCCTTAGCAAGCCCGAATACCTTAACGATCTGGGAAGCCCAATTCGGAGATTTCTCGAATGGAGCACAGATTATGCTTGATCAATACATTTCGGCTGCGGAAGATAAATGGAACAACCAAAACGGATTGGTGATGTTATTGCCACACGGATATGAAAACCAGGGAGCGGAGCACTCTTCGGCACGTATGGAGCGTTATTTACAGTTGTGTGCAAAACACAATATGTATGTAGCCGATTGTACCACTCCGGCGAACTTCTTCCACTTGTTGCGTAGACAAATGGTGACGAAATTCCGTAAACCGTTGATCGTGTTTACTCCGAAAAGTTTATTGCGTCATCCGTTAGCGGTTTCTTCTGTGGAAGAATTTGCAACCGGAAACTTCCAGGAAGTGATCGACGATGTAACGGTAAACCCGAACGATGTAAAATCGGTAGTATTCTGTACCGGTAAATTCTACTACGACCTATTGGCCGAAAGAGAGGAAAAAGGAAGAAACGATGTGGCTTTGGTGCGAATCGAACAATTATTCCCGTTACCGGTAGAACAATTAAAAGCGGTATTGGCGAAATATCCAAATGCAGACGATTACGTTTGGGCACAGGAAGAGCCTAAAAACATGGGAGCTTATGGTTATATGTTAATGAATTTTGACGAAGTTAAATTCCGATTGGCATCACCAAAAGCCTATAGTGCGCCGGCTGCAGGAAGTTATACCCGTTCTAAAAAACGTCATGCCAATGCAATTGCGATGGTTTTTGACAAAAATTTATTCAATTAAATTGTACATTTGAAATTCAGATAAAAATAACAACACCTTATAAAATTATATACCGATGATTTTAGAAATGAAAGTCCCTTCACCGGGGGAATCGATCACAGAAGTTGAAATCGCAACGTGGTTGGTAAAAGACGGAGATTATGTAGAAAAAGATCAGGCTATTGCAGAGGTTGATTCCGATAAGGCGACCCTGGAATTACCAGCGGAAGCAAGTGGTATTATTACCCTTAAAGCAGAAGAAGGTGACGCCGTTGCAGTAGGTCAGGTAGTTTGTTTAATCGATACAGGAGCCGCAAAACCGGAAGGTGGCGCAGCAGCACCTGCAAAAGAAGAAAAAGCGGCTGAGGCTCCTAAAGCAGAAGCGCCAAAAGCAGCTCCGGCACCGGCAGCTACTACATATGCTACGGGAACACCATCTCCGGCAGCACGAAAAATTCTTGACGAAAAAAGCATTCAGCCTACAGAAATCGTTGGTACAGGTAAAGGTGGAAGAATAACAAAAGAAGATGCGGTAAATGCAGTTCCATCAATGGGTACGCCTACAGGTGGAAGCAGAGGATCGGAAAGAACAAAATTATCCATGTTGCGTCGTAAAGTGGCGGAAAGATTGGTTTCGGCTAAAAACGAAACAGCGATGCTAACGACGTTCAACGAAGTGGATATGAGTGCGATCTATGCATTACGCGAAGAATATAAAGAGGCTTTCAAAGCAAAACACGGATTGGGATTAGGATTTATGTCGTTCTTTACCAAAGCGGTTACCAGAGCGTTACAACTATACCCGGATGTAAACTCAATGATTGACGGACAAGAGAAAATCTCATACGATTTCTGTGATATTTCCGTAGCGGTTTCTGGTCCGAAAGGATTAATGGTGCCGGTGGTGCGTAATGCAGAATTATTGACTTTCAGAGGTGTGGAAGCCGAAATCAAACGTTTGGCGATTCGTGCACGTGACGGACAAATCACGGTAGATGAAATGACAGGCGGTACGTTTACCATTTCAAACGGAGGGGTATTCGGAAGTATGTTGTCAACACCAATCATCAACCCACCGCAATCCGGTATCTTAGGAATGCACAATGTGGTAGAACGCGCGGTAGTTAAAAACGGTCAGATCGTTATTGCTCCTGTGATGTTTGTAGCCCTGTCATATGATCATAGAATTATTGATGGCCGTGAATCAGTTGGATTCTTAGTGGCTGTAAAAGAAGCGTTGGAAAACCCTGTAGAAATCTTAATGGATAACAATCCTAAAAAAGCTTTAGAGCTATAATTGAGAGCTTCGATACGATAAAAAAAGCCACGCCATTCGCGTGGCTTTTTTATGTTTGCTGCCCAACGATTTAAAAAAGATAGTAGAACCTTAAAAAGAAAAAATACGAACAGAAGCAAAAAAGAATATTTTTGTGACGGATTAGTAAGAAAAAAATAGATGAAACAGAAACAAAAATCGGCAGCGATTGGTTTTATATTTATAACCATGCTCATCGATATTACCGGTTGGGGGATTATCATTCCGGTGATCCCAAAACTGATCGAAGAGTTGATACAAGGCGACGTTAGTGTGGCTTCAAAATACGGAGGATGGCTGACATTTGCCTATGCGTTTACTCAATTTATCTTCGCTCCGGTGGTCGGGAATCTGAGTGATAAATACGGACGACGACCTGTTATATTGGTTTCCCTTTTGGGATTTGCACTCGATTACCTGTTGCTTTCGTTCGCACCAACCATCACCTGGTTGTTTATCGGACGGATCCTGGCTGGAGTTACGGGAGCGAGTATTACCACTGCTTCAGCCTATATTGCCGATATCAGTACCACTGAAGACCGGGCGAAAAACTTCGGAATGATCGGAGCGGCTTTTGGCCTTGGATTTATCATCGGACCGGTAATCGGTGGTGTTTTAGGGCAATATGGTGCGCGGGTTCCGTTTTATGCGGCAGCCGTTTTGTGTGCGATCAATTTCCTGTACGGAATGTTTGTCCTCCCGGAATCACTAGCCAAAGAAAACCGTCGTCCTTTCGATTGGAAAAGAGCAAACCCGATAGGGTCGTTGTTGAATCTGAAAAAATACCCGTCTTTAATCGGATTGGTGGTATCGATGATGATATTATACATCGCATCACATGCGGTACACAGTAACTGGAGTTTCTTTACGATGTATCGTTTTCATTGGGATGAAAAGATGGTTGGGATTTCATTAGGAGCCATCGGATTGCTGGTTGGTTTGGTTCAGGGCGGCCTGATTCGATGGATCAATCCGAAACTTGGAAATGAGAAAAGTATTTACGTAGGAATGTTTTTGTATACCATTGGAATGTTTCTGTTTGCTTTTGCTTATGAAGGATGGATGATGTTGATGTTTCTGGTGCCATACTGTTTGGGCGGTATCGCCGGCCCGGCATTACAATCGGTAATCACGAGTCATGTGCCACCAACGGAACAAGGCGAATTACAGGGGACTCTAACGAGTTTAATGAGTGTGACGGCCATTATAGGACCGCCATTAATGACCAATACGTTTTACTTTTTTACCCACGATGAAGCGCCGTTTCAATTTCCCGGTGCACCATTCCTGTTAGGAGGTATTTTGATGTTGATCAGTACGATAATATCGTATTTGGTATTCCGGAAAGGAAAATTGTAATACAATATAGTTCGTTTACAATAAAAAAACTGTCAGTTCTATTCTGACAGGTTTTTGTTTTTAGGCTTCAATTTTCTGAAGCATATTAAGCGATGCTTCCAAACTGAGATTGTGGTAATCCGGATTATAGTTGTCCCAGATTTTCCAGGTGTTATGTCGTTTTTTGATAAAATACGTCTGTGAATTTTCCTTGTTATAGGTAGTACTAATCGTACCGGTTGCATCGCGCCATTCCAGATTCCAGCGTTCTTTGGCCGAAATAACCGTCAGGGCATCGTCAATACGGGTAATCCGGAAATCATAGATTTCAAATTTCGACCGATTGTTATCAATGTTGAGAAAGAGATTTAATTGGGCATATTTTTCCAGTAATCGGGTGATGCGTTGGGTTAGGGGGCCGTCTTCAAAAATAAAATCAGATAAACGACTTAGGTTTATTTCCGGAAGTTTCTGCAGGCATCGAAATTCGTCTTCGCAAAACTGATGGATTAGATGTTCAAAATAAGCCGAGTGTTCGTCGTTATTTTGGAACAAAGGAATTGAATGGATTTTCTCCTTGTGATTGGCTATAAAACTGTTTAGAGAGGCATAACCGATAAAAATGGCCAGTTTGTCCAGGGTTTTTAGAAAACGCAAATCGGAGTTTTCTTTTGACTCATAGTCGTTGGTGAAAATACGGTGTAAGGTGGTACTCGAAATAGTGGTTCCCAGTTCGTTTTTCCGGTTTCCCTGTAAATATTCCGACCGCGATAAGGTGTCGGCAATAAGCTCCGAAAGGATGATGTACTGGGCTCGTTTCCATGATTTGACACTAGATAAGGTACTGTTAAGAACGGAAGGATGGGTTTGAATTCCTTTTTTGAGTTGCTCAATAATCAGTTTCATTTTTTAGTTAGTTAAGATTGGGTTAGCTTTTAATTTATTTTGGATTTAGTGTCATTAAATAAAATAAATCAGTATGCCTATTTTGTTTGGTAATTAGTGGGTGTTTTAACAAAATATATGTAAATATAAATAAATTTAACTGATTTGGTTGAAGTTTTATTTTGTCTTTTGTGTGTGAAATAATTTTTATAAAGAAGATTGAAAAATGGAAAAAGATTCAAAAACTGTAAGAAAAAGATGGAAATGAAAGCAGAATCATACAAGGTGACGGGATGTCTTTTTGAGGATGTAACAACAAAAAACGGAACCTTTTGAGTTCCGTTTTTAAATGATTGGCTTTATTGATTTCCTATTCGCAATAAACGATGGTACATAGAAAAATAGCTTAGAATGGGAAAATAGGAGTCAGCGTCATTGAAGGATCGGCATCATTTTTACGATATTCATCCTGATACGTCAACGGAACTAAGTTCCATTCTCCCTTGTCTTTAAACTCTTTAACAATACTTTGTATGGATTCTTTAGCTGCTTCCCTGTCGGGATTTCTTAAATGGGTTGCTGTTTGCCATTTCTTCGAAACAGGCTTGATGCTCACCAATAAAATTTCTTCTAAATTCAGTTGTAATTTTTGCGGAACGGTTTGAGAAGCTACACCTAGTAAAACCACAAAACCATCCTCCTCTATAAAATCTTTTGGAGTCAAAAAGCTTGATAAATCTTGATTGGCATTGTTTTCTTTATTGACCCAAAGCTCAACGCTTTCTTCGCTAAATTGTATAGGCGCTTCTCCGTGATTTTCCATTAACGGTTTAAAGTTACCCTGGCCAATTGCCATTTGAGAAGTTCTGTTTATAAGGGCTACGGCAAAATGTTCGTGAATTACTTCATACGGAATAGCACCGTGAAATTCCATATATAATTCTGCGCCAATCCCGTTATATTCAAGATCTCCATCTTCATTGGGATCGCTGTAAATATCGGAAAGCCCGTCCGTAATTAAAATAGTAGATTCCGGTGCATAGATAACCCTCATTGTACAGGAATTGTGAGTGGAACTGGATCCCGGCCATGAATGATTGCTGTCATCTACTCTTAAATAAATAACACGGTCCTCTAATTTTCCTAAAGAATTAAAAAAGTCGTGTCTTTGTTTTTTGCATTTTTCCGAAGCCTCTTTTCGTTTTTTATAATCCGGATCTAATTCAATTTGAGATACCGTTAAAGGCTCTAATCCATACGTTTCAAATGCCGGATCGGTTTTTGCTTTTATAGTGTCATTTTCATAGATAAAATAAAGACGCTCTATTTTTTCCTCTAATTGATGGTAAATTGAAAGAATGTCTTCTTTCTGTCCAAAATGATCAAATGAACTTATTTGATCATCATAATAATAAGTTGCATCAGTAAACATTCCTATTTCATCAGCTTCTTTTTTAAAATGAAACAATGCTTCTGCTTTATAGGAGGAAGCCAGGTCGTCGCAATCCGACAATTTCCGTAAAGTACTTATCGTTTTATCTTTTATACTTTCAAGCAACATTGGGATCGTGTATTTTTCTGCGTTAATCAGTTCTCCTTTTTTAAAAGTGTATTTTATTTTGGAATGTTCAGGGAAAAAATCAGAAAGTTTAAAAAGATGACAGGCATCAATTGGGATAATATGTGCTATAATTTCTTCCGGAGTATATTTTTCTGAATAATAAGAGCTGTGGCGAATGCCATTTTCGTAAAAATAAATGCGTCCGCGGGAACTTCCGTATGCCGTTTTAAGGGCTTCAAAATGATAGGTACGGCCTTCAACCAATAATGGGGTTATTTTTTCAGAAAGTGCCACAATTATTTTTTGTGCTTCCTCAGAATTCAGGTATTCGTTTTTCATACGATATTGTTTTTTCAGGTTGGCAAGAATTGTAAAACAGACGAGATAAATCTCGTACATTTTCCGACTGGAAAAATAGCACAAAAATGTAACGGTTTAAAAAAAATGTAAGAAAAAAGTATGATTATAAGTTTGTTAAAAAAGCGTGGATTCGATAGTTTAAACGATAACCCAAAGTGGATGTCGGGGTTTAATACGTAAAAGATGGATCAGGATATATTTAGTGCCGAAATTCAATAAAGAATAAAGCCTCCGTTATTGGGAGGCTTTGTTCTTTATTCTTTATTCTTTTATAACTTTAAAGGTCTTGCTTTGGTCATTTATGGAGATCCGAACCAGGTATATGCCTTTGGAAAGATTCGAAAAATCAATATCATAAAGATTGGAATCCACCGTACGATCGAAAACAATTTGTCCCAACAGATTCGAAACGGTAATTCCGGTAAAAGCCTCCGGATTCGAAATGGTTAAACTATTGGTAACCGGATTTGGATAGTAGGCTAATTTCTTAAAGTTAAAATCGTCATTACCCAATGCGGTTAATTGAACGGTTACCGCCAGGCGATCCGGACTTTCGATACCGTTAATGGTTTGCGAAGCATAATAGGTCGTATTGTGTGTTAAAACAGTAGTCAGCGGTAGTGGTGTCTGAGTAGTTACAGTTAAGCCGGGAGCCGAAGGCGTGGCATACCAATGAATGTTTTGGCCGTTAACAACCAAATTGGCTAAGGTTTGTCCCTGTGTAAACGTTTGAGTTGCTTGTCCTCGTGGCGCCGAAGGGGTGGTTACCTGTACGGTTAAATATAAAGGAGAGCAACTGGAGTTAACAGGGATGACGGCGATGCTATGAGTGCCCAAGGCAACGTTTTCGAAGATATTGCTCGATTGTGCCGGTTCGTTGTCGATCTGATACTGGTAGCTCCCGGATCCGGAAGCCTGAATAGTTATTGTTTGATCATCTATGTCGACACTAGCATTTACAGCACTGGAATAGGTTAGCAAAATGGAGGCTGTAGCGGTGCAGCCTGTAGCAATGTTTTCTGCGGAAACAGCATAAGTGCCTTCGATTGTTGCGGAAAATGAACTTCCGGTAGCACCGGCAATGATCACCCCATCTTTGGACCATTGAAATAAATATTCGTTGGCGGGTAAATTGGTGTTAATACTATAAGGAGTAGCGGTACTAGTTACTTGATCATAACATATTTGCCCGGTTGACGGAATATAGATAGAAGGGGCATTTATAGTTCGGATATTAAAGCTGACTACACCAAAACAGGCGGATGTAATATTCTGCACCCGAACATAAATAGTCATCTGATGTGTAATACTATTTGAAAAGTTTGTAGGTGTGGTTATGGCAGACGAGTTTGTATAGGCATTCATCGGGGTTTCAAAATATGTCACCGTATATTCGGAAGGATTAAGTCCGAATAAAATGGCGTAATTATTCGAAGTCAAGTCAAATGAGGCAATACCGTCCATATTGGCATCGCAAACTTCCAAATCCGGAATATCGGAATTAAGTCCTAAAATGGTGGAAAAAGACATTGCTCCCGACCAGTTGCTACTCTCCGTTGGAGAACAAACGGTTTTTACATAAGCATTGTAAGTGGTACACCCGAGAAGATTGGTCACCACAAAAGGGTTGCTGGTTACAACGATTCCGGTTGTACTACCGCTTGGAGCGGGCGTTCCGGCAGGTGTGATATAAACTTCCCATTGTGTTGTGGCGGAACTTGTCCAGCTGATCACTGCAGAATTCGAAGTAATATTGGTCACTGCGATGTTACCCGGTACGGGGCAAACTTGTCCAATAACGACAGTCGTTAACAGTGATACGAGTAAGGAAAATAAGTAGTTTTTCTTCATAATGTCAAATAGTTGCTAATTTGACTCTAAAACTACTAAAAAATTGCGAATAGCGATTATTTTTTCTTCAAATAAAGATAATGGTTATGATAATCGATAATTCCTTTGCCTTTTAATAGGATATCTGCACCAATTATTCCGTGAACCGGTTTCGCTTTGTACTGTTGTAGCGCGAGGTTTACATGGCTCATGTCAAAAATGACTACGGAGAAATCATCCGTTTTCCAACGCGAAAGTTGTAACAAATTGCCCGATGCCATTTGCGTATGCATACCGGTAGCGCCTGCGCCGGATGCTTTTGTTGGAGAATCTTCTGCGGATAACAAAAAGTGATCAATGCTTTCAAAACCGATACAACTGTTGGAGGCACCTGTGTCTAAAATAAAATCCCCGGAAATCCCGTTGATCTTTGCTTTGATGAGCAGGTGTTGTGTTTTCGATACTTTAAAAGGGATCTTGGTGTAACCGTTGTCTTTTAAAACGTCCTGTAAATTTTCCATAACTCAAAAGTAACTCAAAAAACGAACAACTTTGTACCTTTGCAACTTTAAAAGCTAAGATTAGGATGACTTTAACAGATACCCATACGCATTTATATTCGGAAGAATTTGATCAGGATCGGGAGGAGATGATAACACGAGCCATTGCAGCAGGTGTGACCCGATTTTTTGTACCGTCGATCGACTCGACCTATACGGAAAAAATGTATGCCTTAGAAAAAGCCTATCCGGGACATATTTATCTCATGATGGGTTTACATCCGTGCTATGTAAAGGAAAATTACAAGGAAGAATTGGCGCATGTAGAAGCGGCATTGGAACAACGGGAATTTAAAGCCATTGGGGAGATCGGAATCGATTTGTATTGGGATAAAACAACGTTGGATATCCAGAAAATAGCCTTCCGCCACCAGATTCAACTGGCTAAAAAATATAAATTGCCGATTAATATTCATTGTCGGGAAGCCTTCGATGAAATTTTTGAAGTCCTTGAGTTGGAAAAATCAGACGAGCTGTTCGGAATTTTTCATTGCTTTAGCGGAACCCATGAACAGGCATTACAAGCGATTTCGTATAATATGAAATTGGGAATCGGTGGTGTGGTGACCTTTAAAAATGGTAAAATTGACCAGTTTTTAAATCAAATTGATCTAAAGCATCTGGTATTGGAAACCGATTCACCCTATCTGGCACCGGTGCCTTATCGCGGAAAGCGAAACGAAAGTGGCTATACCCGATTGGTGGCCGAAAAGCTGGCAGAACTCTATCAACTTCCGGTTGCGGAAATCGCCCGGATCACGACGGAGAACTCCAAAGCAATTTTTGGGATTTAACAAAGAATTTCCCTTCAATTAATAAAATTTTCGTTCATTTGTGGATTGTTAAATTTATAACTAATGTCAAAATTTGATCATATACGCCAGTTTTATGATTCTGAAGTAAATGAAGCACTGCAAAGCATCATGCACCATCCGATGATGAAGGCTTTGATGAGCTTTACGTTTCCCGATGTAGATGAAGCGGTATGGATGGAGCAATTGAAAAGGACACATTCTATCAGAGACTTTCAGGTGAATTTTATTTATCAGTCGGTACAAAGAGTGTTGGAAAAAAGCTCCGATGGCTTAACCACTTCCGGGTTCGAGAAATTGGAACCGAATACGGCTTATCTGTTCATTTCGAACCATAGGGATATCATTCTGGATACTTCGTTACTAAATGTCAGCCTTTTTGACCATGGATTGGTTATGACTGCCTCGGCAATTGGAGATAATCTGGTGCAAAAATCGTTCTTATTGGCGCTATCCAAATTAAATCGTAACTTTTTGGTACAGCGCGGATTGTCACCTAGAGAATTATTGCAAAGTTCCAAATTGATGTCGGAATTTATGTATCATTTGCTGACAAAAGAGAACCGTTCGGTATGGATTGCCCAACGTGAAGGGCGTACAAAAGACGGAAATGATGCAACACATCCCGGGGTGTTGAAAATGTTGGCGATGGCTTGCGAAGGAAAAGACGTAATTCCCTTTTTTAAGAAACTGAAAATAGTACCAGTATCGATTTCTTACGAATACGACCCTACGGATGCATTAAAAATGCCGCAATTAATGGCTGAAGCTAACGATGAGGTCTATATAAAAGAAAAAAACGAAGATTTTATAACGCTGATTAGCGGCATTATCGGACAGAAAAAGCGAATCCATATCCATGTTGGTGACATATTGGATACGGAATTGGATAAGATTGGTGCCGAGTTTGATAATTCCAACAAACAGATTCAGGCATTGGCTCAAGTAATTGACGATTCAATTCTGTCGACCTACAGATTGTGGCCAACCAATTTTATTGCTTACGATTTACTACATAAAACGGATCAGTTTTCGGATAAATACACGCAAAAAGAGAAACAGCTTTTCGAACGAAGACTGGAAATGAAATTAGGCGCTGAAGTAAAAACACTGCGTGATGGTTTTCTGGCGATGTATGCCAATCCGGTTATGAATAAAATGAAATACGAAAATGTCTAACCGACCTAACATTCTGTTGATCTATACAGGCGGTACCATCGGTATGGTAAAAGATGCCGAAACGGGTGCGCTTAAAGCCTTTGATTTTGACGAATTGTTATTACGCATCCCGGAATTAAAACTGTTGGATTGCGATATTGCCACATTCTCGTTTAAAGAACCGATCGATTCGTCCAATATGAACCCGCAAAAATGGGTAGCAATGGCGAATGCGATCGAAAGTAACTACGATAAATTTGATGGTTTTGTGGTGTTACACGGTTCGGATACGATGTCGTATTCGGCTTCCGCATTGAGTTTTATGCTCGAAAATCTGGATAAACCGGTGGTGTTTACCGGATCGCAATTACCAATAGGCGATTTAAGAACCGATGCCAAAGAAAACCTGATTACAGCTATACAAATTGCGACCTTAAAAAATAAAAACAAACCGTTGATCACGGAAGTATGTTTGTATTTCGAATACAAATTGTACCGTGGGAACCGGACTACCAAAATAAGTGCGGAACATTTCAATGCGTTTGCATCGCCCAATTATCCGGCCATTGCCGAATCCGGGGTGCATTTAAAAGTAAACGAAGAACTACTGTTCCATAAAACCGGGAATAAAAAACTAAAAGTTAATACCACCTTCGACGATCATGTGGTGATCATTAAAATGTTTCCGGGCATCAACGAAAGCGTATTACAGGCGGTACTGCATATTCCAAACCTTAAGGGTGTCGTACTGGAGACCTATGGATCCGGGAATGCGCCAACGGAAGACTGGTTTATTGCGACCTTGGAAAAAGCGATCGCAAAAGGACTTCATGTGGTCAATGTGACCCAATGTTCGGGCGGAAGTGTCAATATGGACAAATACGAAACCGGATTGGAGCTAAAAAAAATAGGCGTTATTTCCGGTCGGGATATCACTACCGAAGCCGCGATAGCCAAGCTTATGTATTTGTTGGGGCAACAGGTTTCGTCATCGGTTTTTAAAACCATATTCGAAACCGCGATTCGTGGCGAAATGAGCTAAAAATTTTTTCGGAAAAGCATTGAAAAAACAAAATAAAAGTCGTTAATTCGCAGTCTGAAAATTTAGAGAGGTGGCCGAGTGGTCGAAGGCGCACGCCTGGAAAGTGTGTATACTCCAAAAGAGTATCGAGGGTTCGAATCCCTTCCTCTCTGCTAAGGTTCGTAAATCAATGATTTACGGACCTTTTTTATTTTTATTTATGAGTAGCGGCAATGGATTTTTGTGTGCTACAAGAGCATTTGACTTTAATACCTGCTGGTTAACACATCGGTTTATGCCGGGAAAAATGCTTGCCGGATTCTTACATCAATTTTTTTAATACAAAAAAGTAGAAAAGCAAGGGCCAGATAATAAAAGAAGAAAGCTTTAGCAGAATGTATTTAATGCTGTACTTTATTTCTTTTGGACTCTCCTCTGTTGTTACGAAAAAGGATAAAAACAGGTTTATTAGAATAATGGTTATGAACTTTCCGAAAAAGCTAATATCATAAAAATAGGTAATCAAAACTGGGTTTTTGATAGGTAATAAACGGTAAAAGAAATGAATTAGAATAATGAGTAAAAGGCTTAGAAGATAGACTATTTGAACGGTTATAATTCGGTTTTTCTTTATCTCAAGCTTTTTTCGTTCTTTTTCTTCTTTCTTTTTTAATGAAGGAACGTACGTTAAATTCAGGTTTACAATATTTCGGGCATTAAGGACAAAAATATCACCTGGTACTTTGATTCGGTTTCTTGATTTTGAGGTGTTTTCTTCGTTTGGATCAATTATTTCATTACCATTTTGATCGTGCTTTATTTCCTTTTTTTTATAGCGGTGGGTGTCGATTAAATAAATTTTATCCAATTGCGTGTTGTCATCGCTTATTAAATCATAATCGACAACATATCCGGAATAAAGTTCTTTTTTGTCTTCATTCACCGATAATAATATATCGGCATAGGTCATAAAAGTGTCCTGCTCGAAAGTCTTATCATTCGACGAATATCGGTGTGCTTCTTCAAATTTTTTCATATTTAAAACTTCTCCGCTGAAAACATAGTACCATTGATTTTGGAATCGAAATAGTTTGTATTTCATATCCCATTTTTGAACCCTTATAAGCCGGCTAAGTGCAAATCCGGCAAGAGCTGAAAAGGTAAAAACACATACAGTGTAGATAAAAAAGGTGGTTATATCATTGTTGATAAAGTTTTGCGTCACCTGATCTGTGTCCTGAGTGTTATCGGAAGTAAAGTCTCTGAAGATGGTAAAAATATCCGAGAAACTGATTTCAAAACCCAATGTTGCAGCATAAATGGTAAAGCATGCCAATTGTATTACGATACCCGGAATAATGCTAAAAAAAATGGAATGTAGTACAGGATCTTTAGTGTTAAATTGTTTGGAGAACTCACCGTAAAAAAAGAAGCGTCTGAATAGGATGCCAGGAATTACAATAGCAATAAAAAAGGCTATAAATCCTAGTGTTAGATTCATAGCTCTGTTATAGTATTGATTTTAATTCTGTTTTATCCCAATCGCCTGTATCGTGATATTTATCGACAGCTTCTCTAAGTTTTTCGGCTGTTTCCGGGTTCTGAATTGCCTTCACTGCATCTTTAGAAATTACGGCTGTTTCGGTTTGCGAGGTTAAGGATTTCAAACCGTTATAGACAATCGCAGCAAGGGTTAATACACCAATTGCAGCAAGAATATTCTCTAATGTTTTGTTATTTTCCATAGGTCAAGTGAGTGTCCCACATTACAAATGTAATTATTTCAGATAAAAATTTATGTTTTACACTATTAATCTTTTCATAATAAGTTCAATCGCTTCGAAATGAAATTGTAATATACGAAAAAAAGAGATGAAAAAAAAGAACTGAAAAAAACGAATGATGCCAATAAATGATATGATTTTTGAATACTGATTTATGTGGTCTATTGCTTTTTTGGGTTTTTATCCATTTTAGAAAATGCAGATAAGCGACATAAAAATACCAAATATTGAATAAATTAAAAATGTTGAATTTAATTGTAATCTGGAGTTTTTGAACTATCCAAATCCGTTTTTCGAAGGACTTTATATTCCATGGTCTGAATGTTAGAAAACGTATTGTATAAAATTTACGACTTAGGTATCGGATATATAAAATCGGAATGGTTCCCTGAGTATAGGGAAGTCCGATTGCTAAATTTTCTGTCGTATTATTTCGGTTTTTTGAGTACCAAAAAATCAGTTGCGGTAACTTCAATTGGCGCTTTAAATTCAATCCAATGCTCCCGGTTGTCGGTTTCGCCATCATCCATAATTCTATACGACGAATAGCCATTATTCATAAAAGGAAGTTCGACCCATTCGTAATCCGATACCTGACCCAGATTTTGTTTGTCGATAGTCTCGAGCCAATTTAGTGCGGTATCAATCTCTTTCTTTTGCTTCAAAATGGCGGCTTTGTTGGCATTGCCTTCGCGTAATTGTGCTACCAATTCCACTTGTTTTTCTTGTAATACTTGTATCGCGTAATTCATAAAGGCTTTGTTTGTTGCTAATTTGAAATAAATGAAAATAGGATTCGTGCATTCAGATATACAAAAGTTGCGTATTTTATAAAATTTACTTCTTCGGTATCGGATATACAAAATCAGGATTGTTGTTTCGTAAATCCTGATCGGGATCGGCGGTTTCGTCATCCGGATAGCCAATAAACGGACTTCTTTTTCCAAAACCAAAATACCATTCATCTGTTTTGATCAACTGATATTCAGATAGAAAATCGGCTTCCTTTTTTTCGGTAGCGGCCGACTGTCGGTTGGTCCAAAACAGGGTATAAGAACCAAGTGAACCTTCTATGTGGAATTGGGCATTTTCAAAATCGATATTCCGTAGGATATGTTCCATTTTCAGAATAAAAGCATTCCAGTCGGAGGTGTCGAGTCCGAAGTATTTATAGGTCGCTGCAAATCCAAGCATTATGTTTTCATAATAATACGGAACTTCGTAGTCGCCAAAACTAAACATATTGGTGTTGATAAACGGATAAGTACTGTCTTTTTCCAGCGTTTTGATAAAATCGACCGATTTGTGATACTCCCGATCAATTTTAATATAACCGTAAATTGAAGTGTATTCCATTTTTAGGATTTTTATTTTGTAGTACAATTTTAAAAAATAATTCCGTTCAACAGATTGAAGAACGGAATTAATAAGGCATCCTTGTGACGGATTTCTTTAAACAACTTTATTTTTCGGAGGAATTAGTCGCCTTTGCTCGCTGAAACAATGCTTTCGATAAATTCATCTAATTGCTCGATTTTTTCAGTTTCGCCATTTTCTTCATATTTGACGCGCATCGGACGTAAAATATTGAGAAATTTGTCGAAAATATGTTCCTGTATGATCGGTGAATCGACTACTTTGTACAGACTACGCAGCATCCAGATACGGTTGTATTCGGTGCGCGACATCACAACATAAAAGCCTTGCGCCATTTCGACCGACCAATCGCGCAATTCTGTCAGAAGATGCGCGGCACTAAATTGACCGGATGAAATACTGCCAAAAAAGGCCTCGATTTCTTCGAACAATTTGGCTGCGGTTTCGTCATTTTGTCCCTTGAAAAATTCATGGAGTGATTGCGCCGCGGTTTGTGCATTGATATACACGTTTCCGGAGGCATATAAAAACCCGGAAAGGTCGATGTCTCCCTGGTAAATCCCATCGATAAAAATGGCAAGTCCTCTCAGGTGATGGCCGATATCGTCATGGGACAAATACTCGCCATAACTCGGCATAACATCCATAAAGCGTTCGAGAGTGCTATCCCAATCCTCGAATGTCGCCCAGTTTTCGATCAGGAAAACAGCACAGGTGCGTTCGATAATTTCGTGATCCAGATCGGCACTGCTGATCGAATTGTCGCGGTAGCTGTCAAGGAAAAGGTCAATTCCGTTAAGATAACCCTTGTACGAATCGCTTTTAAGCAATTGTAGTATTTGTGCTCTCATGTTATTCTTTTGTTTTTTTAACGATTTCTTCCATCAAGGCACGTTGTAATTGCTCTTTTGGAAGGTCTTTCGGAATAGCAAACAATCCGTAAATCACATTACCGTACTTTTTGCTACTCGGGAAATCCTCTTCAAGGTCGATTATGGTGCGTATCGTGTAGCTTTCGTCGATTAAAAACGGTAAATCGCCTTCATAGACTTTTGCAATACGAATCCCATTGCTTTTTGTACCCATCGCATTGGCCATGTGCTCGGCGATGGCATTGCCTTCGTACAAACTGTTCATGTTAACCAATACAAAATATTTGTCGACTGCCAAATCGAAACGCATCAGTTCGTAATTTGATTTTTCCGGATTTGGAAGGACAAGCTTGTAATCGGACGCTTTAACTAAACTGTCGGTCGCATCCCAAACCGATACTTTATAATTTCCTGCCGGAACTTCTCGGATAAGCGATTCGTTGGGTTTAATTTTGTCGTTGATGGTGTACATTTTCTCCAGCTTCCCGTCGGGCATAATCTGTTCAAAAGTTACGGATCGCAATTCGGTTCCCGTATTCATAAATTTAATAGACTGGGTGGGTCCGGTTGGTCCATGTTGAATGTAATAAATGGCATAGGCGATGGCTATTAGAGCGATAAACGCTACGCAGCCGATTTTAAAGAATTTTTTCATAGTTTTCGAAGTAAATCACGTTGCCATTTTGCATCAATGGGCGTATTAAAATGTTGTTGTGTAATATAAGTGTTTCTGATGTAACCGATGACATCCGAGTCGCCTGAAACGAGCTCCCATCGGTCGTAATCGGTTAGCTTTGGTGTAAAGCGTGCGATTATTTTTGGTTCGCTGTTGATTTGTGCCAGCACGAAACAATCGTCCAGCGTCATTTCTTTTGGATTGGCGGCAGACAGGTAACAGACCCAGATTTCCTCGTAATGCTGATGGTCGTATTGTACGATTTCATACAGATGACGCGGTTTTAGTTGTTCGTTTTCCGATGTCTGAACGTTCTCCCATTCGAAATTGATTTTGCTGTAGTAACTCCTTGTTAAATCGGTCATCGCGTGTAGTTGGTCTATCGTAGCAGTATCATTAGTACGCAATGCTTCAACTTCGATACGGATAAAATCATTTAATAACTTCGTGATACGATCCATTTTTGAGGCTCTGGAATTTTTATGGTGTTCATAAAAATTCCATTGGTCGCTAAGTACTTCGTGTAAGACGTTCCAATCCTGTCTTTTCGACAAGTCGATTGCGTATTGCCATGACGCTTCCACCAGATCCAGACGGTCTGCAAGGCCCGCCCAATAGGCTGTCGACACCAAGGCATTCCAGCAGGCTTCGGGATCGTTGTATTCTTCGTCGAAACGCTTTGCAGCGATCCAATGCTGATCACCGGTATATTGTTTGTCTTCGATCAGCGTCGTGGCTTCATACAACGGATGGTTGGCTACAGCATCCGGCAAAAAACCTTCGTGGTCGCGTGCCGAATTAATAGAGAGACTCACGTGCCACATCATGTTGTTAGAATGACCGTAGTAGTACTGGTATTTCTTAAAAGGCATTGTGTCGCAATCCAACCCGTGCGGCATACAGGCATACTTCCATAAATGCCAATACCGGTTTTCCATCTGGGTTTTGTTTTTGGGTTGCAGATAGTGAGCACGTTCCGCCAGTACACTACGTACGTAGGCATTCCAGATACCAAAGTCATCCTCCTGAAATTCGGGTAGGAATTTTTTGTTGTCGATTAACTGAGCAAAAAGAGCAAATGTCTTTTTGTGTTCAGGTGTGTCGTAATAATGATTCCAAAAATCACAGAAAAAAGAATCATGATTCTTTTTTGCTTTTTTAAAACGTTCCTGATTTTCTTCATCCAACAGATAGGACTTAAGGAAATCCAAATTGCCTTCGCCCAGATAATCAAAAAGCGGCTTCGACTGACTGATTGCGGCATCCAGATCGGATTTCAAATGTTTTATTGCGGTAGCGGTTTCCATTAATCTCAGGTAGGCCATCGGAATCATCGCTTTTAGGTTTGGCGCCTGAGTGGCGGCGGCGGCTCCATCATTAAACCATACCCCTTTTTTAAGGTTCACTACGGGCGCCTCTGTTAAAGACGTCATATGTGGCGAAAGCAATACGGCTAAGGTGCTGTAATCCTCATATTCGAAGGCAAAAGGTGCCTGAAACCAGAATCCCTTTTCAAAGAAACGAATCTGATCGATCAGGCTTTCTTTACGGTTAAATTCGATTTTTAAGGCTTTTCGGGTATCCTGACCTTCATAAAGGCGGTTTAGATTGGCCTGTAAGCTATTGAGTGGTTTCATTTTTAAGTCGATTGGTGAAATTGCCGTATTAAACGCGTCTTAGGCGAATAGAACAGGTTGTACGAACCATAGACTCTACTGTCGTAAAGTGTGGCAATGTACTGCATCAGCTCACCGTTTTCATCTTTAAAGATGTCGAGCGTATAATCGGTTTTGCGCACATGGTCTTTTTCGTAGGTGGTTTGATCCCAAATGGGTTCTCCGCCCATGTAAAGGCTATTGCGTGTTACCGATTTGTCGACTTCGAAATAAGTTGGTTCGTCTTCATATCCGTGAAAATTATCCGACATTTCATCGGCACACCATTCGATAAACTCTTCGTCGAAATTGGCGATAGGCGTTTCGCTGTAGGATACAATTTCGTATTTATTGTCGGCGGTAAGTCTGAAATCAGCATAATCCAGAAAAACCGGTGTTACGATAAAATGAAATATCAGATCCGCGAATTCCGGTTTAATAACGTTCCCCGGAATACTGTATTGTGGTAGCAGAATTTCCTGGTCGAAATGTTTGGGTTCGACCAGAACGTCTGCCGGTTTTGGAAAAGAGACAATTACTTTGCTTGGATCCTCCGGTTTGGCAATTTGTCTAAGTCCGATGGGTTTTGATCGTGCCATTATTTTGCTTTAGCTTTTTTCGGAGTTAGCAGTTTTGCGATTTCGGAATCTTTCCAATGTTCGGCCACTTCTTTTGCAGTGATTCCCGGAGGAAGTGGTCCCAGCTGGTTTGTACTTCCAATCGTGGTATCAAGACCGGCTTTTACCAGGATTTTTGCCATTTCGGTAGGCCCGCCGGTATCGGCAAGATAATGTCCGGCCGTCCATCCGTTTCCATCCAATTGGTTGATGTCGACACCTTCGTTAAGTTTAAGGAAAGTCTTCAAACCGTCGACACGTTTACTGCGCGCAACGTAATGCAAAGGCGCAATTCCCTGTTCGTTTTTGACGTCGAAAGAGGCTCCTTTTTTGGCTAATAATTTTATCGCTTCCGGTTCACCGGCGGAGCAAGCCATGATCATTGGAGTATTGCCATTGTTACCACGGATGTTTACATCCGCTTTTTTCTGAATCAGATGTTTGGCCAGATAGATACAACCTACGTAATTGCGGTGCTCGGTTGGTCCCCAGGAATATCCGGAGATGTCGTATTGATCCATAAGCGAAAGCACTCGTCCTTTTTCATTTTCACCGCCATTGTACGGTTTTATATAACGGAAACAGCCATTTTCGATCAGGTATTTTACATAAACACCGGAATTAGTTCCTTCCGATTCCCAATGTTCGACTTTGGCTTGTCCCAAACGCATCAACACATTAAGTAAAGGCGAAAATCCATATTCGTCCAGAGTGTTTACATCTGCACCCGCCCTGTCAATAAGGCGCCATCCAAACGCATAATTACCGAGCGAAGCGGCTACGTTTAACGGCGTTTTCTGTTCGTGATCTCTGGTTTCGAGTAGGGCTCTTCTGACATCCGATATTTGGAGTAGTTCGTAGAAGTCGTTTGCCGCAGCCACGTGAAGTATTGTCCCCTGACTCGAAGTTACCACGTCGGTTTTAGCCCCGTGTGCAATCAGATCCTGAACGATGTCTATATGTTTATAGGCGGTAGCCAGGTGGATGGGATAAAACGATTGATTGTCTGCCACATTCGGGTTCGCCCCGTTTTGCAGTAAAAGTTGTACAATCTCACGATGCCCATAGGCTGCTGCGCAATGTAAAGCGCCCGAATTGGGTCCCATGGCACTCGCATCGGCACCTTTGGCAAGCATCTGCTTTACCGTTTCGATATCGCCTGCTTCCGCGGCGATTACAAGTTCTTTGTTGATGTCCATATTTTATTGTTTGTTTGGTTGTTGCATAGTACCTCCGACGTTAATGCTGCCTGAGGTTCTAAGAAGTAAGTTGTATTTGAAATTATTTTGCTACAGAAGCTTTTGCGCCTCTTTTTCGGATTTACTACCGTTACAGCTGTAAGTGGTGATCGCAAGCGTCGCGGTGGCAGCCAAAAGCAAGAAACTCTTGTTTTTCATGTTATTGATTTATGGTTGGTTTACTGGTTTCGGATCCATTTTTTCTAAATAGATACGGAAATATTTACACGAATCGTGTAGTACTATAGTTATAGACCATTGAAAAAGACACCTCTGAAAAACGGATAGCCGCTTTCATTCTATTTTATGAAATTTAAGATTTCGTCTTTCTCTTTTTAGTTTCCCTACTGGGGATAATCGGAAATTTCTTTCGAAAATACAATTAAAAATGAATTCAACAAATAGTTAGATGTAAAATGATTGTTAAATTTCACAAATTTGTGCATTTTTTTGAATGCATAACGGTTTTGTAGTAATATCTGATTATGAGTGTAAAACGCTTTGCTTTACTTCATTTTTTCAAAAACAAACCCGATATCCCCAACCTGTGTTTCGAAACGATTTCCATCATATCCATAAATCGGACTTTTATATAAAAATTTAAAACCATCTTCCTCTAAACGATGATGGTGAATATAGCCATTCTGTATGTTGATATAGGTTTCCCGAACAGTAATTTCTCCTTCCTTTTTTGTATCATAATCCATAACCTTTGCCAGACAGCTAAATCGGAAGAAATCGTCGTTATAGAGTCCCACTATAAGATGTATCGTATCGCCAAGTGGCATAAAATTGGTCATGTTGTAATTGATCCGTAGTTGTCCGGTTTCCTTAATAGAGTGCCATTCCCCAAGAAGTTCCTCCGTATGGATAACCGATACTTTGTAAAAACCGCTTTGTTTTATGGCGGCATACACGGTTTCGAAAAGCATCTTTAATTCATTTCCTTTTTGAGGATCGTTAAAAATAAGATGGTCCCTTAGAAAGGCATTGATTTTCGCTTCGTCGTATCGTGCGAATCCCGCTAGAGTAGCTACATTTTTTGCGGTTTGATCGTTGGTCAGTTCTTTTTCAAAAAGAATCTTATGGAGTATATTGGAAAAAGCATCACAGTTTTGATCATTAAGAAACCGATCCAGGTCAAAACCATCATTTTTTATGCTGCCTCCTCCAATTTTATAAGTTCCGAAAAATTCCTTTTCCAATTGGGCACATTCTTCGTGGAATTGAAGGCTAAAGTCCTTTTCCGAAAGCAAGTAGAGCTTCATCAGCGTAATCAATCGGGCGCTTGTAAAGTATAATTGCGTTTTAAAAGTAATGTATTCCAAGGTTATTTTTTTTACGTTATTTTTTAATGCCACCATTGTCGGATCTGCGGCATCAAAACCGGCTAATAATAGGAAGCACTTTTATTTTACTTGATCAACATATTCCATGGTAGAAAGTATAAAATCGGCTTCGGATAGGTTTAAGTTGATCAGAAGACCGTCAAGTGCTGTTTCATAATACGTTCCATTTTCCCATTTTTTAAAAGCGGATGGATCGTTTTTTATCTGTTGAAAAGCCCGTTCGAGAATACTATGTAAAACCGTTGGATCCGAATACTGTTCTTTAATGGATTGCAATTGTCGCATATAGGTGAGCAGATATGCCGTGCTGGTATCGGCCAAATCAACCCCGTGGATCGTATCAGTACATTTTGATACTTCCGGAAAAGAAAGTACTGAAAACAAATCGACACCCCATTCGACGTAATCGTCGGGATTATTTTTGGTGATCAAAGTGTCTAATTCGGAAATAATGTCGGTGATAACATCAAGATCCAGTTCGCTCAGATGTCCGATTTCGGAATTAGAATCCGGAGCGATTCCAATAGTAATGTCCCGTTTTAAATGGGGATATTTTTTGCCAACTACAATACTTTTGATTGTATTCACTCGCTATACTTCTTTTACAAATACTAATATATAAATATTGTATTGATATCCAGAGGTAATCGAAAAATGTAACATTAAAAAGAGTTAGCGTGAAATTGCGGACGCTTTTAGTCGATCTCCTTAATGATGCCGTCTTTTACCGATTCTATGGCGATGGCAAACGGATCATGATGATCAATTATCCATTCTCCGTTTTTAAAAACAAACGAAATATACGGCCCTAAGATTACATTTTGTTGGATAAACAAATTGTCACCTTCTTGTGGCGAATAATCAAAATCAAAACAATTTTCGCAATTCAGGTTTAAAGCAATCCATTCGGCATCCAATCCATTTCCGATGGAGTCGCTAGGCATAATATAATGGCCGAGCATGGCACAGTCTTTATACGCTTCCACAAAACGAAATAACCTCCAGATATACCGTAACGGAATACCATCGTTCTTTTTGTTTCGAATCGGAATAAGTTGATCACCGGATTTTTTATAAAACTCCTGTTCCCGGAATTTGATGGTTCCCGAATCACAACTGCATAATTTGATTCCTTTTGTAAAGTCACACATTTAAAATACTATTTCAGATTTAGAACGCTACTAGCATATCATTTGAATTCAGAAATAAACCACATTCGGCCTAAAAGTTAAGATAATCGGTTGTGTCTGTTAATTCGGACCATCGAGCGGATAGAAACTTAGCATAATTAATCGGCGAAATTCCATAACTACCCAAAGAATGGCCATCGTTGACTTCGACCAGAATGGTATTATTGTTGGCATCTACACCAAAATCCAGAGCATAAGAACGCGGTTGCGATGTAAAGTCGGCAACCGCCGCTTTAACAATTTCCAAGTTTAGCGCCTTGTCCCAATCGCCTTTATAGTGTCTGATGTCAAGTATTTCCCGATAACGAATAAAGCAACGAAACTCGGCTTTAAAAGTGATAAGTTCCGAACATAAAACAGAAGTAGGTTTATCCGCGTCGAGTAATCCAACGAAGTCAAGTTCCGTTTTAAAAACCTTCCCCGGAAACTTTTTGGTTTCCGTTTCCGGTTTAATAAAAACGGGAAACTGCTTTTTTTGTAAAACTTCCTCTAAAGTAGTTCTCCAAATTGTCCTTTTTAGATATTTTTGAAGTTCTAAAGGATAATCGATTTCTGTTGTTTTTCTAGGTCTGTTGATCATTTCCAGACGTTTTCGAACATTTCCGATTCCACCCACAAGAATAGTCTCCGGATTTGTGTCTTCGATGTGATTGATGTCATGGAATTTTTCAATTTCAAACCCAAAATGTTTAAACCCTTCATAAGCAATAAACGCATTTACATTGTAAAATTCACCGTCTTTATGGGTTTGTATATAGGCTTTCATGGAATTGAATTTCTGGAATTATAGTTTTTTTGATGCTAGGTTTGAATTTTTAGATTTTTTGGCATTTCACCCAAAAGAACGGAAAATTTTCCTGAACCGTAGTGATGTCGATTAGTCCGAATGCGTCAAACTCCCGGTGAACCGATTCCCGATCATAGAAAAACATATTTACACCGTCGATAATTTCATAGCGATCCGAGCCAAGATACTTTCCGGTCCTATAAGTCGGCGCTTCTTTGGTGATCATCGTAAAAATCATATAACCGCCCTCTTCAAGTTGTGCATAACAATCGCGGATTAGTTTTTTTCGTTCTTCCGTATCCAAAAGATGAATCAGTGCATAGCAAAATATCCCGTCGTACTTTTGATTGTCAAATGGCATATCGGTTACCGAACCATGAAAGATTTTTAGCCCTTCACCATAGTGCTTTTGTGCCATTTCGATAGCCGTTTTTGAGATTTCAATTCCGGTTACGGTCATTCCGTTTTCCTTAAAAAGCTGTGCATTCCGGCCATATCCAATTCCCGGGATAAGAATATTCTTTAGGGATTTTTCCACAAAGAATTCGTTGGCCATAACGGTAGATTGCGCGGGCGTAAAACCCCACATTTCTTTTTTATCGACAAAATTGACTTCCCAGAATTCGGGTTTTTCGGAAGATAGCATAGGATATAGGAATTAATGATTCGTTTAAGGCTTTGGAAACTTCCGGATCAACGCGGCAAGAACTCCGTTTTTGGAAACCTGAAGCGTAGTCGTTTCCGGAGTTCGGAAATACGATTGCATGGTGATTTGATCTTCTTCATCGGCAAAACACCGTAAAACATAATGCGTCAACAGGCACTTTTTATAATCGTTATAGAAATAAAAAGCAGTATCCGAAAAATTACTATCGTATACACCGTTTAAAAACAGAACGCGTTGTTGATAGGAATAGGATTTTGTATCCCATCGGTCCAATTTTTCAAATAGCGTTTCGTCAAGTAAAAAATAATCACGGTCAATAAAAAAAGACTTATTTGTTACGGCATCATTTAGAAGCTGAACAATATTCCGGGAAAAAAGAATACTTCCTTTTTGATTTTCAAAATAGTCAATCCGAATGTCATTTTCGATAGCGGTTTCAAGCAATAATTGTTCGCAAATGGTAACGACTTTTTTAAAAACAGCGATTTTGTGTTCACTGATTTCAAAGTCTTCCGTAAAAGAAAACCGTTGGAATATCCCGTCTTTGGTAGAAAAACCACCAGTGTAATTATTGATAAAACCCAGAAGGTAAAATAGTTTCAAAGGCATACGTAGCAATTATAGAAAATACAGGTGCGCTAGTTCCAATTATTCTTTTATATAATTTCAGTGAGAAAGTGCAATTCGTTGTCCGATACAACTTTTCAGAACAGCAAGATACAACTTTTGTTATTCTTCCCTCGCTTTTAGCGTGCTAATGATAAAATTATTTGCATACGAAGACAAATGCAAAACGTTCATAACACTGAAAAAAAAGGCCATTTTTTAGTCAATCGAAAAAAGAGATTCTAATTTTCTATTCCAAACGCCACAATAACAGATTAAAAGCCAAAATGAATACTTCTTCCTCTATTGTTGTTTTTTCAATTTTCGAAGAAACAGTCGAAACCGTAAACAGTACTGTGTTTTTTTGACACATCTTCCCGTTCTCCTGCTCAATGAATTGTTTCAACTGATTTTTCGATCCAATACGATTCATTTATGGTAAAAAAAATCACGTTATTATTTATTTTATCCGCCTTAGTTACCGGGATTCCGGCCGTATCACAAACGCCTCCTGATGGAGTAGCTGCGCCAGAAATTACTGCTGTTGTTAAAATGGGCAAGCAAGCTCCGATTGACGATGTTCAATTAACAGACGATGAAAGACAATCGGTAAGACCGGATTTTTTCTCCCGACGTACTTCCGAAGTGGGTTACACCGAAGGAAAACTATCGGTTTCGCTATCCGGAGCCGCAAACTATACGATACCACTTTATTTACCTCCTGGAATTAATGGAGTTGTACCTAAAATCGGTATCAACTATAATAGTCAGTCGGGTGTTGGAATGCTGGGATATGGGTGGAATCTTACCGGTTTATCCTCGATTACAAGGATACCTTCTACTAAATTTCATAATGATAAGATTGAAATTATTAATTATAATCTTTCGGATAATTATGCATTAGACGGTCAGCGGTTACTACTGAAAAATGGTATTCATGGTAGGGATGGAGCGGTATATGAAACGGAAAACTATTCGAATACTAAGATCACACTTGTAGGCGGTATTGAAGGAGCGCCGGATAGAGGTCCGGATTATTTTATTGTGGAATATGCCGATGGTTCCAAGGCCTATTATGGATATATACACGGGAATACTTCAAACTCCAGATCGCAAACGGATTATTCGATTACCTATTGGGAAAACCCTCAGGGATTGCGAATTTATTATTACTATACGAATTGGATTTCTAATACGACTGTCTTAAATAGTATCAAGTACGGATCGGCTAATACGGATACGCCAATAAATGAAGTCACTTTTATTTATAAAAACAGAAGTAAGCCAGAAGAATTTTTTATTGCCGGACTTCAGAAAATCAATGATAAAATTATAAGTGAAATTCAGGTTAAAGGAAATGGTGTTGCGCTACGGAATTATGTTTTTGATCATAGGGTAAGTGCTCTGGGACATGAAAAACTGGTCAGTATACAGGAAAAAACAGGAGATAACACAAAGAGTTATCCTAAAATGGTTTTTCAATATGTAGATAATTTGGCGACCAACGCACAGCAAATCGAATTTGTAAAAACCGTTCAACCCACTATTCCTTTCGTCGATGTCAAGCGAACCATAACCGGCGATTTTGATGGTGATGGAGAAATAGAAATACTTACGGGAAAGAGTTCTGTTGAGAATCAGTCTATCGGAATTTATAAATTAAATGAGTCAGATAATGCGATTAATCTGCTTACTCAGGCTACTCCGATAACGATTAATACTGTTTTTTCTGCTGTAAATTTTCTGGATAGTAGCTTTAAAAAGAAAAACAGACAAGGTTGGTGTACGATTGAGGGAGGGCATGATGCGGTGGTTAAAGTGTATTCTTATAACAGCGCTACCGGTGGCGCCGATTTAGAATATCAGAAGGACTTTACGTCTATTATTTCGCAATATAGCAGTAATGATATATATCCGTATTCCGGTTGTTTTTCCCTTCCTGGCGATTTTAATGGCGATGGATTAACGGATTTGTTATTCCTTAAAAATAATAACGATGGGACATTGGCAACCCAGTTTGTGGATTTAGACAGAAGAATAGCGCCCAATTTGACCTATAATTCCGGGACACTGAATATTGGAAATGCGGCCCTTAATGTTAATGGGACAATGACAGTAAAAGGAAGTTCCCGATTTAAAACCGGCGATTTTGACGGCGATGGTAAAACCGATTTAATTATTTTCAGAGGGGATCCGTATAATGTCATGGATATTTATTCGTTGCGGAATCATGTTTTTGTAAAAATATACAGTTGGAAGGTCGATATGCCGGAATATTTGGGATATCAACATACTAAGACAGGACATCCGGCAAGCGGTATCCGGATGTTCCCGATTACCATAGGCGATTATAATGGCGATGGTAAGAGCGATATATTTTTTGCGGCATTAGGGAAAGTGTTAATCGCTACAGGAGGGATGCAATTTATAGACGAATTATTGCCCTCCTATGACGGGTCGGAATCGTATAAAGAGCAATTTTTGGCATTAGATTTTAATAATGACGGAAAAGACGACATCTTAAAACTTTCCCCGGTATTGGTAAAAGAGCCAGGTAGTGTCTCTTATACTTACTGGACGGATAATCAAGGCGCTCATAATTGTTGTCCGGTTCAGAATTATAACAACTTTTATGGACTTAAAATAGCGCATTATTCCAGAACGGGAAATGCCGCATCGCTGTGGTTGGGTCAGTCATTTCAGCGAATGATGAATGCTCGCGGTATTCCATATGCCGATACAAATAGGTTTGATAAAATGCTGGTGACACTTTTAACCCGAAAAAGTAAGACGGACAGTAGCAAAACCGAAATAGCAATATTGGGCGGGAATGGCGTTTCGTTTTTTGCCAACAAAAGCTTTTTGGAAGGCGAATACCTACTTAGAAATATTCATTCTAACGGTGTAAACCAATCGATTACCTATGCCCGTTTAAAACCGGGAAATGGGGTGTATTTTGCAGGTAATGCCATTGAGATATTCCCAAATTATACGATCAATAATGCTGAAAAATTTAAAGTCGTTTCGAAAATACAAAAAACAGGACCAGCCTATCATAAAATTCAGGAATTCCGTTACCAGGGAGCTGTAGCTCATGCAGAGGGATTAGGATTCTTTGGATTCCAGTCGACGTTGAAAACAAATTGGTACGACGATCCGTCGAAAATCATTTCCTATGTTACGAAGTTCGATATGAATAAAAGAGGAGCTGTAATTCAGGATTTTTCGGTTCTCGGACTGGTTTCTCCAACGTTAACCTTAGCAGCTAACGATTCCTTTATCAGCAATAGTAATACGACATATAATGATGAAGAACTGTTATTACCCAATAAAGTATACAAACTGAGAAAAACAGGAGTTAAAAATTATAACGGACTAACCGGAGTAAACAGTGAAACGGTAATGACTTATAATACTACAGGGAGTCCAACAGAGGTGATCACCAAGGTGAAAAACGGAACCACAATCGAACGTACCACCGTCGAAAATTACACGTACGATCCGGTAATAACCACTCCTTATATGGTAGACAGGCCAAGGCATAAAAGCACTACCGCGACCCTTGCGGGTAATGATGAGGTGCGTAGCGAAGAGCACTATCTTTATGAAAAGAACCTGTTAAAACAGCTAAGACGAAAAGGACATAATACCGAATATATTACCGAAGATAACGAATACGACAGCTATGGTAATCTAATCCAAAAAACAATGTCGGCATCAGGAATGGCGCCAAGAGTGAGCAAATGGGAATATGATACACCGACACACCGTTTTATAAGTAAAAAGACAGATGTTCTAGGGAATCAAACCACCTATACTTATAATGCCCGTAACGGTTTAATGCTAACAGAAAGAATAGTCACTACCAAGAGCATTAGCGGGATAACGACTACTTATACTTATGACAAGTGGGGGAAGACGATTCAAAAAACCGATTATCTGGGGAAAAGCGAAAAATATACCTATACAAAAACGCGTGGATACGGAGTGTTTAAAATCACAATAGGCGACGATGGCAGTAGGAGCACTAGCCAGATTGACGCGTATGGAAGAGAAGTACGAAAAGGAACAAAAACAATCAATAATAAATGGTCGTATATCGATCTGGAATACGATAGTGATGACAGGCTTATCTCCGAAAGCCACCCTTATTTTAGCGATGCAAGTGCTACGGTATGGAATGAAACGAAGTATGATGTATACGGCAGACTTATCCAGGCCGTTTCATTAAAAACAGCAAGTACCCCGGGTAAAGTTGTAAATTATACATATTCGGGCTTAACAACGACTGAAGACGACGGTATAAAGTCCAAACAAAGTGTGTACAATGCATTGGGTCAAATTATTTCGTTAACAGAAACACCAGGCGGAACCATAACCTATAGCTATTATGCAAACGGTAACCTAAAAGAGTCGGTTTACGAGGGAAGGAAAATTAAATTGGAGTATGATGGCTGGGGAAATAAAACAAAACTGGAAGATCCTTCTGCCGGGATTTATACGTATCAATACAACGCATTTGGGGAGCTTACCAAAGAGACCACACCAAAAGGAATCGTTAACAATTTTATCGACGATTTTGGCAGGCTAACCCGAACCGAAGAGGGGTCCCAAGATGAGAAATCGTATTATACCCGCTATTCCTATAATACCGATCATACGCTTAGCAGTTCCATACGGGAAGAATATCACACCGGGGAAGTGCCTGATGAAATGCAGTACGAATACGATCGTTATAAACGACCAAAAAGAATAACACAAACAACTCCGCACGCCACTTTTGTAAAAGAATTTACCTATGATGCCTTTGGAAGAATCGACAAAGAAAAGCAAACGGCAACGGTAAATTCCAGTGGAAAAAGCAGTTCCAAAACCTTCCGATATGGGTATCGTTTTGGCAATCGCTACCAGATATTCGACGATAGCAACGGTCAGGTTTTATGGACCGAAAATGAAGTGAACTCAAAGAATCAGCTCACACGAGGAACCTTTGGAAATGAATTGCTTCTGGAACAATATTATGATGAATATGGATATATCCGGCAAGCCGACACATACAATCCTGCTAATCAAACACCTATTTCAAGGCCCGATTTTACACTGACATACCAGTTTGATTCCCAAACCGGAAACCTTGACGCGCGGCAAAATTATGCATTTAACCATTTTGAAACCTTTCAGTACGACACACTCGACCGACTGGTGCAATGGGATAACGAAACGGTTATGCTACACCACGACACTTTCGATCAGGCTGTCGGGGAATTTGAACCCAAAACCTGTGCTACGCTTACAAACGAAA